>ERZ772827.70-NODE-70-length-55361-cov-18.123874_pt1 | contig 55361 bp, 53 predicted proteins | sample MGYA00580850_ERZ772827 | MGnify/ENA primary metagenome ERZ772827 (study PRJEB29015, sample SAMEA2737950) | human oral metagenome | biome: human oral; feature: human-associated habitat; material: dental | place: China | collected 2145 ... | reverse complement strand
AGGAAGACCGGGGTTATAGCGAAGCGGCCGAGCCGCCGCGAAGGCGGCGGCGATCCAACACAGCACGGCGCCCTTCACCGGGGGGCTTGGTGAAGGGCGCCGTGGGGGGTGTTGGTGCCTGACGTGGGGAGAGTCAGCGCACCAAGATATGGATGTGGTCGTAGTGGTTGGCGGTTCGGCTGCCTCGGTCAGACATTGACCGCCAGCCTTCGCTGGACCGCTGCTGGGTCCAGATCTTCTGCTCGTAGATGATCTCGGTCACGCCGAGCTGGCTGGCGTTGGCCCGCAGCCAGCTGGCGATCTCACGGCCTCGGGCGCCCGAGACCATGGCGTCGACGGCCCGACCGGTGACGTGCTCCCCGTCGCCGCGGCGCCCGATGAAGCTCTGCACATCGGGGTAGTTGGTGCAGATGGCGCGCTTCACGTTGACGGCGCGGGGGGTGATGCCGCTGTCGATGTTGCTGCCGCACGGCGCGTACGAGGAGGAGACGCCGCCGGTCTTCGTCGTGGTGGTCGACGGTGTGGAGGCCTCGTTCTTCTTCTGGGTAGCGGTGGCGGTCGGCGACTGCGAGGGCTGAGCCGGAGCGGTGTCGCTGAGGTACTCCGCGTTCACGTACCCGGCTGCGGGTGCTGCGATCTGCTGCCAGCCGCCGGTGGGGTCACCGACGCGGGTGACCTGGGTCCCGACCGGCAGGACGGCCACCAGCTCGGCGGCGGGGCTCGGCTGCCCCCGGACGTTCAGGCCGGCCGTGGTGTACCCGGGCTTCTGGGGCTGGCTGGTGGCGGTGCTCGCCGGGGCGACCGGGGCCAGCTCGGGGTCGGGGGCGGTCCCGTCCTGGGTCTCCTCGCTCTCGGCCTCTTCCCGCTCCACTGACGCGGCGCGGCTGAGCTCTTCGGTGTACCGGGACTGCGGGGTGCCGACCGAGGCCGGCAGGGTGTCGGAGGTGCCCGTGCCGTGGTGGACGGCCAGGGCGGTTCCCAGGCCGCCGATCACCGCAACGCCGGCGACCAGCCCGACGGCGAGGCGGCGCCGGCGCTGGCGAGGAGACGGGGTGGGCTCGCTGCCGAGCGCCCGGCGAGGCGCGTGCGGCGCGTCGTCGGTGACGACGTCGTCGGGCAGCGGCTCGAGTGCGCGTCGTGGTGAAGCCATGGTGCGTACGAGACCCCCGGTATCGAAGACTGAACGATTCTCAGGATAACCTCAGGATATTCCACGTCAAGTCCTGGGGGTACCCTGCATCTCCCCGTGGGGCTACGGTGGCGGCTTGACCCACCATGGCCGGACGGCTCACTGTAGGGGATGAGGCAGACCACACCAGGCACGAGCAGTGGGGGTGTAAGGAATGAGTCGTACTCGCACGATTCTGCTGGGTCTGGTCGCCGCCCTGGCCGTCGCCTTCGTGGCCCTGGCCCCGTCCGCTCCTCAGGCCAGCGCTGAGCCGCGCAAGCCCCGTACGCCGATCACCGCACTCACCAACGTCCGGCTGGCCACCACGATGTCGGTCGCCGCCCAGCCCGGCGACCAGACCCACATGGTGATCACCGGTCGGCTGGTCGACCAGCTCCACCGCCCGGTCGGCGGGGTCCCCGTCCAGGTCCGTATTGACGGCGCGGCTGTCGGCTCCGCCCAGACCAACGGGTCCGGCTCCTTCAGTGTCCGGGCACCGGTCCCCGGCCCGGGCGCGCACCAGGCCGAGGCGCTCTTCACGGGCCACCTGAGCTGGGAGGGCTCCTCCGCCACTGCCGACTTCATCGTCCAGGGCAGCGCCGCCACCACCCAGGCCACCCAGCCGCCCGCGACGCAGCCCACCGGCTCCGGCACCACCCTCACCGCCAACGCCGCCCCGAACCCGGTCCGTCTCGGCGGCACGGTCACGGTCTCCGGCACCCTGGTCGGACCGCGCGGACCGGTCGGGAGCGCCCAGGTCGACGCCCAGGTCGACTGGGGCGAGGGCAGCGGCAGCGCGGTGACCAGCAACGACGGCAGCTTCGCGGTCAGCCTGGCCCTGCCCGACTCCGGCCAGCCCCCGCAGCAGGTCGCGGTCAAGGTCACCTACGCGGGCGAGTCGGGGCTTCCCCCGGCCAGCGTCGACCTCACCGTCCCGGTGAACCAGAAGGTCCCGACCCCGACCCCGGAGCCGAGCGCCTCCGCCGCCACCAGCGCCCAGACCCAGGTGCAGGCCGCGGAGACGGCCACCACCCCGAGCGCGACCACGGCCGCCCACCCGTCGCAGGCTGGGTCGTCGATCCTCACCTCGGTCGGGATCACGGTCGGCGCCGTGGCGCTGGTCTCGGTCCTTGCCCTGGTCACCCTGTGCATGCTGGCCTTCGGCGGCCAGCGGCTGGTGGCTGGTGAGCGCCGCGGCTTCGGCAGCGACTTCGGCCAGAGGCCCAGCAACCAGCCGATGCGGCAAGATTGAGCCCATGACCGAACCTGGCGCCGCCGTCGCGGCGCTCGCCGCGACGCGCCTGGTCGCGTCCCTGACCGCCGAGGGTGAGCCCGACCGCTGCGCCGTGGTGGCCGAGGTGCTGGTGCAGGAGGGCATGGACGTGCTGGCGGCCGCTGCCAGCCGTACGGAGCTGGTCGGCCAGCTCACCGAGTCCCTGGGCGGGCGGGCAGTCATCGGCGTCCACCAGGTCCGAACCACCGCTCACCTCGAGGCCGCCGCCGCGGCCGGGGCCGCGTTCGCCCTGGTCCCGATCGCCTCCGAGGCCCTGGTTGAGCACGCCCGCAGCCTCGCCCTGCCGGTCTTCGCCGGCGGCTTCACCCCGGCCGAGCTGGTCGCCGCCTGGTCCCTGGGCCCGACCGGGGTGTACGTGCACCCGGCCGAGGTGGTCGGCGTCAGCTACGCCCCGTACGCGGTGGCTGCGGTCCCCGAGGCGCCGCTGCTGGTCGGCGGCGGCTCCCCGTACGGGGTCGGCCAGTGGCTCTCTGCCGGAGCGCTCGCCATGGTCAGCGACCGCTCGCTGGTCCTCGACAGCCTGGTCGACGGGGACCTCGGCTACCTGCGGGACCGGGCCCGCAGCTATGTCAGCGAGGCTCGGGCGGCGGCGCCCTGGCGGCCGTGACCTCGCTGGGCGACCTGCTGGACGGCTGGGCCGGGGCCCCGGCCAGCCTCGACGACGTGTACGACGGCTTCACCGACTGGGTCGAGGCCCTCGGGCTCACCCCGTACCCGCACCAGGAGCAGGCGGTCCTGGAGCTGCTGTCGGGCAGCAACCTGGTGCTGGCCACCCCGACCGGCTCCGGCAAGTCGCTGGTGGCGACCGCGCTGCACCTGGCCACGGTCGCGGCCGGGGGCCGGACCTTCTACACCGCCCCGATCAAGGCCCTGGTCAGCGAGAAGTTCTTCGCCCTGGTGGAGACCTTCGGGGCTGAGCGGGTGGGGATGGTGACCGGCGACGCGAGCGTCAACCCGGACGCCCCGGTCGTCTGCTGCACCGCCGAGATCCTGGCCAACATCGCGCTGCGGCAGGGGCCGGACGCCGATGTGGCGAGCGTGGTGATGGACGAGTTCCACTACTACGCCGACCCGAGCCGGGGCTGGGCCTGGCAGGTGCCGCTGCTGGAGCTCAACCGGGCCCAGTTCCTGCTGATGTCGGCGACCCTGGGTGACACCACCCGGCTGCGCCGCGACCTGACTCGGCGGACCGGGCGCGAGACCGCGCTGGTCGACGACGCCGTACGCCCGGTGCCGCTGGTGTACGCGTGGGCGCCGACGCCGCTGCACGAGACCATCGAGCAGGTCGTGGCCGAGCAGCGGGCCCCGGTGTACGTGGTCCACCCGACCCAGAAGGAGGCGCTGGAGCGGGCCCAGGCGCTGACCTCGCTGAACCTGCACAACCGGGAGCAGCGGGACCGGATCGCGGAGCAGGTGGGCGGGTTCCGCTTCTCGGCCGGCTTCGGCCGTACGCTGTCACGCCTGGTCAGACGGGGAATCGGGGTTCACCACGCGGGGATGCTGCCGCGCTACCGGCGGCTGGTGGAGCGCCTGGCGCAGGAGGGGCTGCTGAGCGTGATCTGCGGCACCGACACCCTCGGGGTCGGGATCAACGTCCCGATCCGGACGGTGCTGCTGACTACCCTGGCGAAGTTCGACGGGCACCGGGTGCGGCTGATGCGCTCCCGCGAGCTGCACCAGATCGCGGGCCGGGCCGGGCGGGCTGGTTTCGACACCACCGGCTACGTGCTGTGCCAGGCGCCCGACCACGTGATCGCCAACGACCGGGCCCTGGCGAAGGCCGGCGACAACCCGAGGGCCCGCCGCAAGGTGGTGCGCAAGAAGGCTCCCGAGGGCACTGTCGGCTACACCCGGGAGACCTTCGACCGGCTGGTCGCGGCGCCGCCGGAGCCGCTCACCTCCCGGATGCGGGTCACGTACGCGATGGTGCTGGACGTGGTCTCCCGCCCCGGTGACCCGGTCGCCGCGCTGCACCGGCTGCTGACCGACAACCACGAGGACCGGGCCACTCAGCGCCGGCTGCTGCGCCGGGCGCTGGCGATTGGCCGCTCGCTGCTGCAGGCCGGGATCGTGGTCCGGCTCCCGGAGCCCGACGAGCAGGGCCGCCCGTACGCGCTGACCGTCGACCTGCAGCACGACTTCGCCCTGAACCAGCCGCTGTCGGCGTACGCGCTGGCGGTCTTCGACGTGCTCGACCCGGGCTCCCCCACGTACGCGCTGGACCTGGTGTCGGTGATCGAGGCCACCTTGGAGGACCCGGTGCCGGTGCTGCTGGCGCAGCAGTTCGAGGCCCGTGGCGAGGCGGTCCGCGAGATGAAGGAGGACGGCCTCGACTACGAGGAGCGGATGGAGCTGCTGGCCGACGTGTCCTGGCCGAAGCCGCTGGCGGATCTGCTGGAGTCGACGCTGCGCACGTACCGGGCCAGCCACCCGTGGCTGCCGGACGCCCTGTCGCCGAAGTCGGTGGTGCGTGACCTGTACGAGCGGGGCCTGACGTTCACCGAGATGATCGCCCACTACAGGCTGGCCCGGGCCGAGGGGGTGGTGCTGCGCTACCTCTCCGACGCCTACCGGGCGCTGCGGCGTACGGTGCCGAGCTCGCTGTGGAACGAGCAGTTCGCGGACCTGGTGGAGTGGCTGGGCGAGCTGGTCCACCAGACCGACTCGTCGCTGGTGGCCGAGTGGGAGGCGATGCTGGCCGGCACCGACCTGGTCACTGCCGAGGCCGAGGCGCCGCCGCGGCCGATCACCGCCAGCACCCGCGCCTTCAGGGTGCTGGTCCGCAACGCGATGTGGCGCCGGGTCGAGCTGGTCGCCCGAGACGACCTGGACGGGCTGGTGGCGGCCGAGGAGCAGGCCCAGGCGGCAGCCGAGGTGGCCGCCGACGCCACGGGCGCCGACCTGGAGCCGGTCCGGATGGGCCGTGCCGAGTGGGACCAGGCCCTCGACGGCTACTACGGCGAGTACGACGAGGTGCTGCTGGACGCCGACGCTCGCGGCCCCGGCCTGCTGCTGATCACCGAGCAGCCCGGCCGGCGCTGGGAGGTACGGCAGGTGCTGAGCGACCCGGACCGCAACCAGGACTGGTCGATCCTGGCCGAGGTCGACCTCGTCGCCTCCAACGCCGCCGGCGACCTGGTCCTGCGCACTGTCTCCATGGGGTGCTGAGCGCTAGCCGTCCACTCCGTACAGGCCGGTGAGGGAGGCCCGGGCCAGCTCGGTGCGGTGGATCATGGCCCGCACCTTCGCCTGCGGGGTGCACTCGTCGGCCTCGAGGCGGGCCGCGGGCAGGGCGTGCACGGTGAAGACGTACCGGTGCGCCGGGCCCGGCGGGGGCCAGGGGCCACCCCAGCCCAGGTACTCGTAGTCGTTGCGCCACTCCCGAGCCCCCTCGGGCAGCGGCCCGCCCTCGGGGAGACTGGTGACCTCGGCAGGGATGTCGGTAACGATCCAGTGCCACCAGCCGGAGCCGGTCGGGGCGTCGGGGTCGTAGCAGGTGACCGCGTACGACCCGGTGCCGTCGGGACCCGGGCTCCACGACAGCTGGGGACTGGTGTTGTCCCCGCCCAGGCCTGGCTCCAGGTACGGGGTGCCGATCCGGGCACCGTCGGCGATCGATGTGCTGGTCAGCTTCATAGGGGCCTCCTCACCGACCCACCGTACGCGCTCTTCGTCGGCCTGGTTGGCCGTTTCACAGCAACGGAGCGGGCCGCTCGCGCGTACTCGAAGTGTCGACCTGTCCTTCAGGCTGCCGCTTCCAGTTCCGAGACCTGCTCCGCATACTAGGAACGGCGATCCGCAGGGGGGATGGCCTTGGCTAACGGATCGATCGAGGGGGCTGTACTTGTGAGAACCAGCAGACTGTCGTGCCTGACCGCAGCGGTGCTCGCTGGAGCGCTGACGCTGACCGCGCCGGCGGCCGCCGCGCCGCTGCCCCAGGCGCCCGGGCCGACCGAGCGGCAACCGGTCAGCCCGGTGATCTCCACGGTCCCAGCGGCGCCGACGGTCTCGGCCCGCTCGGCCAGCGCCGATGTCCCGCCGGGCACGGTGGTACTGGCCGAGGCCGTACGGTCGGGAGGCGACACCTTCCAGCTGGTCGGCGCCGAGTGGCAGTCCCGGTCCGAGGGCGTGACGGTCCAGAGCCGGACCCGCAACGGCTCCGGGGACTGGTCGCCCTGGTCCACCCTCGACACCGAGCAGGCCGCTGACCAGGACCCGGGGGCCAGGGACGACCGGGTCACCGCGCCGTACTGGTCAGGGGACGCGACCTCGGTCGAGGTCCGCGCGGTCGGCGCCCCCGGGGCCTCCGTCCAGGGCCTGCAGGCAGTGCTGGTGACCTCCCCGACCACCCCGGAGGACGCCTCGCTGCTCGGGGTGTCGGCCCGCTCGACGGTCTCCGGGGTCCCGCAGCCGAGCATCATCTCCCGGGCCGGCTGGGGTGCCGACGAGTCGCTGCTGAGCCTCAACGGCGCCGACTGCGTCCCCGGGAGCTACGACCAGACGGTCAAGGCGGCGGTGATCCACCACACCGAGGGCACCAACACGTACACCGCGAAGCAGTCGGCCTCGATCGTGCGCGGCATCTACGCGTACCACGTGAAGAGCCGCGGCTGGTGCGACATCGGGTACAACTTCCTGGTCGACAAGTACGGCCAGATCTTCGAGGGACGCCACGGCGGGATCACCAAGCCGGTCCACGGGGCCCACGCGACCCAGTGGAACACCAACACTGTCGGCGTCAGCTTCATGATGAACTCGATGACCGAGGCCCCGACCCAGGCCGCGCTCAACGCCTCGTACGAGCTGCTGGCGTGGAAGCTGGGCAGCAGCTACCGCGACCCGCTGGGCACTGTCACCCTGGCCGGCAAGACCCTGCCGGTGATCTTCGGGCACGGTGACGTGATGGCGACCGACTGCCCCGGCACCCACCTGCGGGCCTTCCTGCCGCAGCTGCGGCAGAACGTGGCGGCCACGATGCGGGGCAACGAGAAGTCGCCGCTGTACGAGCTGTGGGCGTCGCAGGGCGGTGACGCGGGCCCGCTGGGCCCGGTGTACGAGGTGGAGCGGAACCTGGCCGGTGGCCGTACGGTCGACTTCCTCAAGGGCTCGGGCTGGATGCGGCCCGACCGGCAGACGTTCTGGCTGGGTGAGAAGCTGACCGCGAAGTACCTGCAGGCCGGCGGGCCGGGCGGCTCGCTGGGCTGGCCCACCTCCAGCCAGACCACCGTCAACGGCGTGCTCCGCGCAACGTTCACCAACGGCACGCTGACCTGGTCGAACGAACCGGCCCCGGTCACCTTCGCGGACCCGGCCACGTACACCCCGGTCACCCCGACCCGGCTGATGGACACCCGGGCCTCGGGCTCGATGATCCCGAACGGGACCGTCGCCATGCCGGTCGCCGGGCAGGCCGGGGTGCCGGGCGACGCGGTGGCCGCGGTGCTGAATGTCACCGTGACCGGCCCGAGGGCGGGCGGCTACCTGTCGGCCTACCCGGCCGGGCAGCCGGCACCGACGGTGTCGAACCTCAACTTCACCCCGGGCCAGACGGTGCCGAACCTGGTGACCGTACGGCTCGGCGAGCAGGGCCGGGTCAGCTTCCTCAACGCCAGCACCGGCGCCAGCGACGTGGTGGTCGACGTGGCCGGGTACTACACCGCCGGCTCCCCCACCAACGGCGGCGCGGTGGTGGCGACCACCCCGACCCGGCTCCTCGACACCCGCGGCAGCGCCCGGGTTCCGGCCGGCGGGGAGCAGGAGCTGAAGGTCACCGGCTCGGTGGTTGCCGACGGGGCCCGGGCGGCGCTGCTCAACCTGACCGTGGTCTCCCCCGCCCAGGGCGGCTACCTGACCGCGTACCCGGCCGGCGAGGCTGCGCCGACCGCGTCGAACGTGAACTTCGTCGCCGGCCAGACCGCCGCGAACCTCAGCCTGGTCAAGGTCGGCACCGACGGGAGGGTACGGCTCCGCAACGGCTCGGCGGACCCGGTCGACGTGGTCGTCGACGCCTTCGGGTACGTCTCGGGCTCCGGCGCTGGCGGTGGCTTCCGGGCCGCGAACACCCCGGTCCGGGTGCTCGACACCCGCGACGGCCTCGGCTTCTCCGGCGCGGTCGGCCCGAACCGTACGGTCACCCTGAAGGTCCGGGGCCGGGCCGGGGTCGACCCGCAGCAGGGCTCCGCGGCGGTGCTCAACCTGACCGCCACCGGCGCCCAGTCCGCGGGGTACGTCACGGCCTACCCGACCGGCCAGAACGCCCCGACCGCCTCGAACCTGAACCTGGTCCCCGGCCGTACGGTCACCAACCAGGTCGTGGTCAAGGTCGGTGACGACGGCACCGTCACCTTCCGCAACACCTCCCTGGGCACGGTCCACCTGATCGCCGACCTGCAGGGGTACGTGGTCTGAGCCCCAGGCCGGGGTCACGCGCTGGCCCCGGCCTGCTGAGTGCTCGGTCTCGCCCCGCTCTCGGCGCTTCGTTGATAGCGTGGCTGCATGCCCGCCTCCGCGCCGGACTCAGCCTCCCTCGTCAGAGGCGGTGACGCGCCGGCCGGGGCTGGTGGGGGTCGCCCGGTGGCTGGGACCAGCCATGGCGGTGGTCTTCATCGTCTTGGGGCTGGTGGCGCTCGTGGTGCCCTTCACCATCCTTGACCCGCTGCATGACCGGTTCCCCGTGGTGATGATGGCGGCGAGCGGCATCATGATGCTGGGAGCCGGGGCCTGGCTGCTGTCGGCCTGGCAGCGGGCCCGACGGGGAGTGCTGGCTCCGGTGGCCCCAGCCCGAACCCGTCGGCTGACCCTCGCCGGGGCAGTCATGAGCGGCCTCGGAGCCGTCGCGATGGAGGTCAGCGCGTTCTTCCGGCCCGACAGCACTCCGTACCCGGGGCTGCTGCTCCTGGTCTCAGCGGTCGCCTTCTTCTACTCCTGGCTGCAGATGCGACGGCTGCCGGACGCGGGCGACACGGCCGAGCCCCACAACGGTCAGGCCCCACAACAGTCGGGCCCATCACGACCAGACCTCACCTGAGTGAGCGACCTGCCCTGGGGCCCTGCTCATGCACGCCACCGCGGCCCTGACCACCGTCGGCGCGCTCAGCACCCCGCAGACCCGGGCCCCCTGCGAGCTCGGCCGAGGGTGGCCCGGGTCTGCCGGTGCGTACGTGCTCAACCGGTCACAGGTCCGGCTGAACCCCCCAGATCCGGTGAATGTAGTCGCGCATTGCCCGGTCAGAGCTGAAGTAGCCGCAGCGGGCGATGTTGAGCACCGCGGAGCGGGTCCAGCGGTCGGGGTCGGCGTACGCCTTCTCCACCTCGGCCTGCGCGTCCAGGTAGGACTGGTAGTCGGCCAGGGCCATGAACCGGTCGTACTCCAGCAGAGCCGAGGTGACCGGCTCGAAGGCCCGGGTGTTCCCGTCAGAGAAGACGCCCGACATGATCAGGTTGAAGGCCGCCTTCAGCTGCGGGTTGGTCTCGTAGTACGAGCCCGGGGAGTACCCCTTCGCCTGGACCTCGGCGACCTCGGGCTCGGTCAGCCCGAACAGGAAGAAGTGGTCGTCGCCGACGAGCTGGCGGATCTCGACGTTGGCGCCGTCATCGGTCCCGATGGTGAGCGCCCCGTTGAGGGCGAACTTCATGTTCCCGGTGCCCGAGGCCTCCATGCCGGCCAGCGAGATCTGCTCCGACAGGTCGGCGGCCGGGATCAGCTTCTCGGCCAGGGTGACGTTGTAGTTCGCCGGGAACGCGACCTTGAGGCGGCCCTCCAGCCGCGGGTCGGCATTCACCACCTGGGCGACCGAGTTGATCAGGTAGATGATCTCCTTCGCCATCCGGTAGCCGGGGGCGGCCTTCGCGCCGAAGAGCACCGTCCGCGGGGTCAGGTCGCTCGCCGCGATCTTGCCCGAGATCACCTGCTCGTACAGGGTCACCACGTGCAGCAGCTTCAGGGTCTGCCGCTTGTACTCGTGGAGCCGCTTCACCATCACGTCGAGCAGGTGGTCCCCCGGCAGCACGATCTGGTCGCGGGCCTCCAGCAGCATCCCCAGCCGGCGCTTGTTCTCGGCCTTGACGGCGCGGAACGCGGCGAGGAACTCCTTGTCCTCGGCGTACGGCTCGAGCTCGCGCAGCCGCTCCAGGTCGGTCACCCAGCCGGTCCCGATGGCGTCGTTGATGATCGACGACAGCCGCGGGTTCGACAGCCGCAGGAAGCGCCGCGGAGTGACCCCGTTGGTGACGTTGGTGAACTTCTCCGGCCACAGCTCGGAGAAGTCCGGCAGCACCTTGTCGCGCAGCAGCTGGCTGTGCAGCTCGGCGACCCCGTTGACCTTGGTCGAGGCGACCGTGGCCAGGTGCGCCATCCGTACGGCGCGCTCGGGGTGCTCAGCGATGATCGACATCCGCCGGACCCGCATCTCGTCGCCCGGGTGCGCGGCCCGGACCTGCTCCAGGAAGTCGTCGTTGATCTGGTAGATGATCTCCAGGTGCCGCGGCAGCAGCCGCCCCAGCAGCTCGGCCGACCACACCTCGAGGGCCTCCGGCAGCAGGGTGTGGCAGGTGTACGCGAAGCACTGCCGCGTCACCTCCCAGGCCTCCTCCCACTCGAAGCCGTACTCGTCGAGCAGCAGCCGCATCAGCTCGGGGACCGCGATCACCGGGTGGGTGTCGTTGAGCTGGAAGATGATCCGCTCCGGCAGCCGGTGCAGGTCGAAGCCCTCCTCCAGCTGGGTCTCGATGAAGTCGCGGATTGAGCAGGCCACGAAGAAGTACTGCTGCTGCAGCCGCAGCTCCTTGCCCTGGGGGGTGGAGTCCTCGGGGTACAGCACCTTCGAGATGTTCTCGGCGAAGGTCTGGGCCCGCACCGCCTGGGCGTAGTCGCCGGCGTTGAAGATCTGCAGGTCGAACTCCCGGGTGGCCTGGGCCGACCACAGCCGCAGGGTGTTCACCCGCCCGTTCAGGTAGCCGGGGACCATGTAGTTGATCGGGATCCCCTTGACGTTCCAGTCCGGCAGCCAGCGGGTCCGCCGGACGCCGCTGTCGTCGGTGTACGTCTCGGTCCGCCCGCCGAAGTCGACCTGGACCGCGGCCTCGGGGTGCGGGAACTCCCACGGGGTGCCCAGCGACATCCAGGTGTCGGCCTCCTCGACCTGCCGCCCGTCGACGAAGGTCTGCCGGAAGATGCCGTACTCGTAGCGGATCCCGTAGCCGATGCAGGGCACGTTCATCGTTGCCAGCGAGTCGATGAAGCAGGCCGCGAGCCGGCCCAGGCCGCCGTTGCCGAGGCCCGGCTCGACCTCCTGGGCGCGCAGGGTGGCGAGGTCCAGGCCGCAGCCCGCGAGCCCCTTCTCGACGATGCCGAAGAGGTCGCTGGCGAGCAGGTTGTTGCTCAGCTGGCGACCGAGCAGGTACTCGGCCGACAGGTAGGCCACCTTCTTGGCTGAGGTCTCACGCTGTCGGCGGGCGGTCTCCAGCCAGCGGCCCACCAGGTAGTTCCGCACCGTACGGGCCAGCGCCAGGTACTGGTCGTTGATGCTGGAGCGCGACAGGGTCACGCCCCGGTCGGTGTTGAGCTCGTGCAGGAACTCCCGTACGAAGCCGTCGACGGAGTGTGCCGGGGCGACGATCGGGGCCAGCGCCAGAGGGTGGGTCGGCGTGGCGGCGGGCCCGAGAACCCGCTCTGTGGTGGGGGACTCGTCGGCCCGCTGCGGGGCGTCGGGTGAGCTGGTCGGTTCTGACATGGGCTCTACGGTAGTCAGTTCCCGGCCGGGAGCCGAACCGCCGCCGAGTCCGCTGTCGCCCCGAGCAGCAGGTCGGCCCCCTTCTCGCCGACCAGGTACGCCGGGGCCATGGTGTTGCCGCTGATCAGGCGGGGCATCACCGACGAGTCGACGATCCGCAGCTGCTCCACCCCGTACACCTTCAGGGCCGGGTCGACGACGGCCTCCGGGCCGGTCCCCATGGCGCAGGTCCCGACCGGGTGGTAGCCGGTCCGGGACCGGGCGTTGGTGTACGCGCGGAGCTCCTGCTCGCTGCCGAGGTCTGGGCCCGGCTCCTGCTCGACCACGTCCAGGGCCCGCATGGCCGGGGTCCGCAGCAGCGCCCGGGCCTGCTCGATCCCGCGCAGGGTGATCTTCCAGTCCTCGGGCTCGGTGAGGAACCGCGGGTCGATCAGCGGCGCGTCGCCGGGGTCGGCCGAGCGCAGCCGGACGACCCCCCGGCTCCGCGGGCGCAGGTTGGACACGTTGACGGTGAAGCCGTGGCCGCCCTGGCGGCGCCCGTTGCCGTACGTGGGCAGGCCGGACATCTGGATGTCGGGGCGCAGGCTGGAGTCAGAGTCCCAGAACAGGCCGGCCTCGCAGACGTTGGAGGTGATTGGCCCAGAGCGGTGCAGCGCGTACTCGGCCACCGCCGACACCAGCCGCCAGGAGTGGCCCAGCTCGTTGTAGCTGGGGACGCTGCTGCTGGCGGTGAGGCAGACATCAAGGTGGTCCTGCAGGTTGCGGCCCACGCCGGGCAGGTCGACCAGCGGCTCCACCCCGACCTCACGCAGCTCGTCGGCCGGCCCGATCCCCGACCGCAGCAGCAGTGCGGGGGTGTTCACGGCGCCGCCGCAGAGCACGACCTCCCGGTCAGCGACCACGGTCTCGACCTGGTCACCCTGCACGAACCGGACCCCCACCGCGCGGCCCCGCTCCACGACCACCTGGGTCACGGTGGCCTCGGTCAGCACCTGCAGGTTCGCGCGCCGCCGGACCGGGCGCAGGTAGGCGCTGGAGGCGCTGGAGCGCAGCCCGTGGCGCTGGGTCACGTCGTAGTAGCCGACCCCGCGCTGGCTGACGCCGTTGAAGTCGGGGTTGTACGGCAGGCCGAGCTCCTGCCCGGCGGCGACGAACGCCTCGCTGAGGCGGTGGTACGAGGGCAGCCGGCTCACCCGCAGCGGCCCGGTGGTGCCGTGGTACGCGTCGTCGCGCGGGTACGACTCGGCGCGCCGGAAGTACGGCAGCACGTCCTCGTAGCCCCACCCGGTGCTGCCGTCGGCGGCCCACTCGTCGTAGTCCTCCCGCTGACCACGGACGTAGATCATCGCGTTGGTCGACGTCGCACCGCCCAGGATCCGGCCCTGCGGGTAGCCCTTGGTGACCCCGCCGAGGGAGGCCTGCTCGACCGTACGGTACGGCCAGCCGTACTTGCGCAGCTGGGTGAACCCGCTCGGAATGTGCACCAGCGGGTGGCCGTCGCCCGGCCCGGCCTCCAGGACCATCACCTTCACACTTGGGTCGGCCGTCAACCGGTGGGCCACCACAGCCCCTCCCGGCCCAGCACCGACAACCACATAGTCAACGCGGATCATTCCGCCCCTCCCCACTCAGCCCGCCCCCCGGGCATGACAAGCGACGCCTCTACCGGGGGGTTGATTGGGGGGTCCAGCGAGACATTCCAATAGTAGCCGACTCCTCTCGTCCTGCCGAACCTGGCCCCCAGCCGACCCCGGGAACCACGTGAGGGGAGCCGGGCTTCTCAGCAGCCGGGGCACCGACCGGGCCGACCCCGCGGTCCACTAAGGTGCATCGCGTTAGATCCACACGAAGGAGCAGCATGTCCCACAACGAGCCTCAGGGTACCCCGTACGTGGAGCCTCAGGGTGCCCCGTACGCGCCGGGCCCGGCCGGGGAGGACCCCGGCAAGACCATGGGCATCGTCGGCCTGGTCCTGGCGATCTTCTGCTCGCTCATCGGCCTGATCGTCAGCATCATCGCCTACAACAAGTCGAAGAAAGCTGGCTTCAAGAACAACATCGCCCTCGCGGGCATCATCGTCGGCATCGTGTCGATAGTCCTCGCCTTCGTGCTGCGCTACTCGGGCGCCGTCGGCTGAGCGCCTGACCTGCACCGGCTCGGCCCGGCCCTGGTGGGCCGGGCTGAGTTCTGTCCAGGACCGGGTCAGTGCTCGCCACGTCACCGGGGGCGGGGCCGCAGTGCGGGCCGTGACCGCTCGTCTCCGCTACGCCTGCGGCGCGGTCTTCTGGGATGCCGCCAACAGCGACCACAACGGCTCCGGCTCAGCACCCTCCAGCAGCCGCCCAGGACCACCATTGTGCGAGCGTCATTCCTAGCCAAAGCCATAGTCATCACCCACTGTGATCTTCCCGTGATAGGTACGCCCAGCCCCTCAGCACGCTGATCCCCGGTCGCCAGAACTACATCAGTGGGAGTCACCTGATTCTTCTCGGACTTGCATTTCGGGGGGCGGAATGCTGTAGCCTCTGGAATCACGGCTTGGCCGTACTGGCATCGACCTGCTGGCGTGCTGCACCCGCCCGGCGACCCCCACCGGGGGCTGTGGGCGCTCGCGGGTCGATGCGTTGCATCTGGTACGCCGGGCCGTCTCCGGTACCTGAGGAGGTAGGTTAGGGCCCTGCCTGCGACCGCGGGCTGGCGTCAGCGGGGCTCCCGCTCTGCGCCCTTCCTGAGTGGTCTGTGACGGATCGCCGAGACTGGAGGACACATGGCCGACGTGGCACAGCTACAGCTTCCTGATGGTCGCACGATCGAGCTCCCGGTCGTTGTCGGAACCGAGCACGAGCACGCCGTCGACATCAGCAACCTGCGCTCCCAGAGCGGGTACGTCACCCTCGACGACGGGTTCGGCAACACCGGCGCCTGCGCGTCCCAGATCACCTACATCGACGGCGACGCGGGCATCCTGCGCTACCGCGGCTACCCGATCGAGGAGCTGGCCGAGCGGAGCTCCTTCGTCGAGACCGCCCAGCTGCTGATCTGGGGCGACCTGCCCACCCCGCTGGAGCGGGCCCGGTTCGGGGACCTGCTGACCGAGAACGCCGGCATGCCCGAGCCGATGCGGCGCCACTTCTCCAGCTTTCCCCCCTCGGCGCACCCGATGGCGATCCTGTCGGCGATGATCAACTCGCTCCAGGCGTACGACCTGCCGCACCTTCACATCACCAACGACGAGGAGTTCGAGATCGTCGCGGCGTCCCTGATGTCGAAGGTCCGCACCATCGCGGCCGCTGCGTACAAGGCGTCGGTCGACCAGGCGCTGGTCTACCCGCGGCCCGACCTTCCCTACGCCGAGAACTTCCTGCACATGATGTTCTCCCGCCCGTACCGGGAGTACGAGCCGACCCCCGAGGTGGCGCACGCGCTGAACATGATGCTGGTGCTGCACGCCGACCACGAGCAGAACTGCTCCACCTCCACGGTCCGGATGGTGGCGTCCTCCCAGGCCAACCTGTACGCGACGGCAGCGGCCGGGGTCTGCGCCCTCTGGGGCCCGCTGCACGGCGGCGCGAACCAGGCGGTGATCGAGATGCTGGAGCAGATCGAGCGGTCCCACATCAGCGTCAAGGACTACGTGGCGAAGGTGAAGGACAAGAAGTCCGGGGTGAAGCTGATGGGCTTCGGGCACCGGGTGTACCGCAACTTCGACCCCCGCGCCACGATCATCAAGAAGGCCGCCGACCAGCTGCTCGACCACATCCACATTGACGACCGGCAGCTGGACCTGGCCCGAGAGCTGGAGCGGACCGCACTGGCCGATGACTACTTCATCGAGCGCAAGCTGTACCCGAATATCGACTTCTACTCCGGCATCATCCTGAAGGCGATCGGGATCCCGGTCGACATGTTCACTGTGATGTTTGCGATGGGTCGGCTGCCAGGCTGGATCGCCAACTGGAAGGAGGTCCGCGACAACGTCGGGCAGCGGATCTACCGGCCGCGGCAGGTCTACACCGGGCCAGCCCGGCGCCGCTGGAGGCCGCGCGCGGAGCGGCACGACGGAACCAGCCGGTGACGGCCCGGTCCGGGCCGGCGGCCATGTTCTGGCGTGAGCCGGGCAAGGAGCCGGTGCGCATGGAGGACGCGGTCCGGGAGTGGTCGGCGGAGGCGTACCGGCTGCTGTGCCAGGTCGCGTCCCGGTACCAGGCGACGGTCTCGCCGCAGGAGCTGGCCAGCCGGGTCCAGTCCGGCACCGGGGTCTCCACCCGGCACGGTACGGCCACCTGGCTCAGCCGAGTGCTGCAGCTGGTAGCGCACCGCTGCCAGGCGACCGGGGTGCCACCGCTGACCTCGCTGGTGCTCAACCCTCGCGACGGCATGGTCGGTCCGGTGTACGCCGAGGTGCTCCGGGTGCAGCGCAAGCCCGCCAGCAACGACCTGGCCCGGGAGAAGGAGGCGGCGGTCGGCCGGCTGCAGTGCTACCGGCAGTTCGCCGCCGACGTCCCGCCCGACGCCCGGCCGGTGCTGGCCGCCGAGCTGGTCCGCCGCACGGAGAAGCCAGCCCGTACCCCCAAGGCCCGGGCGCCGAGAGTGACCAAGCCCGCAGCGCCGGCGAAGCCGCACATCCCGACCACCCGGATCTGCCCGACCTGCTACCTGGAGACCCCGGCCGGCATGGAGTGCCAGAACTGCCTGTGAGAGAGCCTGCTCAGACGGGCTCTTCCTCTATCAGAGGCCCCAGGCCGGCCATCACCCTCGGCTCGAGGAAGAAGGCCGGGGCCAGCTCCCGGTACGCCTGCCTCGCACCCTGTGCCGCCAGCCCTGACCGTACAGCGATGCGGGTGATCCGGCCGAAGATGAACACCTCCTGCTCCTCGAGCTCCACGACCCGGTAGAGCTCGCACTCGCAGAAGGCGGGGCACTCGCGCAGGTGCGCCACCGCCCCGGGGCTCGGATCGCCGAGCGTGAGCCCTGCGACGCCCAGGCGCTGGTCCCGGGGCGCCTGGGAGACGGCGGCAGCGCTCTGGGCCTGAGCCGCATCAGGGAAGGACAGGGTGAAGGCTCCTGTGGACACCGCATTGGCACAGGTGTGGTGCGTCGTCGAGCAGCCGAAGCCGACGACCGGGCCGGCGAACCCCGCCATCGTCACCCAGCTCTTGGGCGCCATGTTGACCACCCCCTGCGGTGACCGGGTCAGGACGTAGACGACCTGCCCAGCCAGGGGCGAGGGGTGCCACCGCCACTTGTCCAGCGGCAGGTCCTCGAACGCGTCGTCGCCCACCTCCTCAGGGTAGCCCTCCTGCTGGCGCGAACGAGCGGTTAGCGCAGGCTGCGGAGCAGGTCGAGGGTGAGCTCGTCCAGGCTGGAGATCACCGCGTCGCACTGGTCCAGGAGGTCCTGGGTGGGCGGGTGGAAGGCTGGCGGGACCACGACCACGGCCATCTGGGCGGCGAGCGCCGAGCGGACCCCGGCGCCGGAGTCCTCGACCGCCACGCACTGGTCGGCGGGCACCCCTAGCAGCTCCGCCGCCCGCAGGTAGCCGTCCGGCCAGGGCTTGCCGCGGCCCACCTCCTCGGTCGACACCGAGGCCCGCAGCAGCTCGGCGACCCCCAGCTCCTGGCAGACCAGGTCGATCAGGCGCCTCGGCGACGAGGAGGCAATCCCGACCGGCAGCTCGGCGGCGACGCGCCGTACAGCCTCGGCCGCCCCCGGCAGCGCCGGCAGCCCGTGCCGGTAGCTGTCGACCATCCCGTCGATGGTCGCCGTGGCTGCGTTCTGCCAGGTTCCGCTCAGCCCGACCACCTCGACCAGGTGGGTGCCCCACTCCTGGGTCGACATGCCCATCATCGCCTGGGTCGACACCTCCGGCCAGGGCAGCCCGGCCTTCGCGGCCAGGCCCCGGCGGACCTCGTCCCAGACGTTCTCGCTCTCGATCAGGGTGCCGTCCAGGTCGAAGACCACGGCTGCCGGAAACTGCATGGCCCTTGCATACGCGCCTGGCGACCTCTCCTGCAAGTCGTCCTCCGTACGGGTCGCCAGAACCGGCCCTCCTCCGCGGCGGCGGGCGCCGGGGTCAGCCCTTGACCGCAGCCTCGATGGCGGCCCCGACCTCAGCATCAATGCTCTTCCAGTACTGGAAGGCCCGGCTCAGCACCGGCTCCTGGACCCCGGCCAGGGCAGCGGAGACGGTCTCGACCAGCCGCTGCCGCTGGGCGTCGTCGTACACCTCACGCACCAGAGTGTGGGCCTGGCCGAAGTCGTCGTCCTCGGCGTGCCGGGTAGCGGCCGCGCGGACCATCGCCCCGTCGGACTCCCAGCCGTCCTCGGCCGGGCCGTCGCTGCTGGCGTACGGGCGGCCGAACGAGTTCGGCGCGTACACCGGGGCAGAGCCGTTGTGGACGTACTCCATGTTCCCCTGGGTGGCGTAGCTGTTGACCGGGCAGACCGGCTGGTTCACCGGCAGCTGGTGGAAGTTGGTGCCGATCCGGGCCCGCTGGGCGTCCGGGTACGCGAAGACCCGGGCCATCAGCATCTTGTCCGGCGAGATCCCGGTGCCCGGCACCATGTTGGACGGGCTGAAGGCGGCCTGCTCAATCTCGGCGAAGAAGCTCGTCGGGTTCTCGTTGAGCTCCAGCCGGCCCACCTCGATCCGCGGGTAGTCCTTCAGCGACCAGACCTTGGTCAGGTCGAACGGGTTGAACCGGTACGTGGCGGCGTCCTGGTACGGCATCACCTGGACCTGCAGGCTCCAGCTCGGGAAGTCGCCCCGGCTGATCGACTCGTACAGGTCGCGGCGGTGGTACTCGGCATCGGTCCCGGCCAGCTCGGCGGCCTCGGCACTGGTCAGGTTCTCCACGCCCTGGTTGCTCAGGAAGTGGTACTTGACCCAGAACTTCTCCCCGGTGGCGCTGACCCACAGGTAGGTGTGGGACCCGTACCCGTTCATGTGCCGCCAGGTACGGGGCAGGCCCCGGTCCCCCATCAGGTACGCGACCTGGTGGGCCGACTCCGGCGACAGGGTCCAGAAGTCCCACTGCATGGTGGCGTCACGCAGCCCGGAGGCCGGCATCCGCTTCTGGGAGCGGATGAACTGCGGGAACTTGAGGGCGTCTCGGAGGAAGAAGACCGGGGTGTTGTTGCCGACGATGTCGAGGTTGCCCTCGGTCGTGTACCAGCGCACGGCGAAGCCCCGCACGTCGCGCCAGGTGTCGGGCGAGCCCTGCTCCCCGGCCACGGTGGAGAACCGGACCAGGGTCCGGGTGGTGGTGCCGGGCTGGAAGACGGCGGCCTTGGTGTACGCGCTGACGTCGCCGGTCACGGTGAAGGTGCCGAACGCGCCGCTGCCCTTGGCGTGCGGGTTCCGCTCCGGGACCCGCTCCCGGTTGAAGTGGGCCAGCTGCTCGACCAGGTGCACGTCGTGCAGCACGATCGGCCCGTCCGGGCCGACGGTGAGTGAGTGGGCGTCGGTCTGCACCGGGCAGCCGCTGAGGGTGGTCGAGGGGGTCGTGATGTCGTTCATGCCAGTCCTTCCGTACAGGTGGGGCACAGGCCCCAGTAGATGACCTCGGCCTCATCGACCCGGTAGCCCTGGGGGTCCACCGGCTCGAGGCAGGGGGCGTGGCCGACGGCGCAGTCCACGTCCCGAAGCTCTCCGCACCGCCGACACATCAGGTGGTGGTGGTTGTCACCCGCCAGCTCGAAGCGCGGCGCCTGGCCGGCCGGCTCGACCCGACGGACCAGGCGGGCCTGGTGCAGGGCCGCCAGCACGTCGTACGTGGCCTGGACCGACAAGGAGCCCAGCCTCTCGATGACCAGCTCGCGAACCTGGTCGATCGTGGCGTGCGGGTGCTCTGCCAGGACTGTCAGCACCGCCACCCGGGCGGCGGTGACGCGAAGCCCCGCCGCACGGACCCGGGCTGAGTAGTCCTGGCCGCTCATGACGACACCCTAGATGATATATGGAAAAACTCCAAGTAAAGAATCTTTCGGGATCAGGTCTGGCTCTACGGCAGCACGTACCCCGAGACGTCCGCCACCACGTGCGTACTGCCCCCAGAGCCCCAGTAGAGGCTGGCGGAGCCGTCACCGAGGGTGGCGAAGGCCAGGTTCGGGACCGACACCCCCGGGCTGGTGACGTTCACGTTGGACACGGTCGGCTGCGCCGAGCCGGCCGGGTAGACCGTGAGGAAGCCCGCGGCCGTCGGGGCGACCACGGTGGCGTTCAGGACCGCCGCCTGGGCCGCGACCGGGACTCCCGCCTGCTGCCGGACAGCCACCGTCCGGGTCTGCCGAGGCTGCAGCGCGCCGCCCGAGGTACGGGTGTCGAGGACCCGGACCGGAGCCATCGCCACCACCGCCCCCGACGCGCTGGCCTGGCCCGGCAGCACGTACGCCTGCAGGTCGGCCACCACCTGGACCGGCGCGGCGGCGCCGTTGCGGATCACGATGCCGTCGGTGCCGTTCTTCACCAGCACCAGGTTCGGCACCGTCTGCCCCGCCACGAAGTTCAGGTTCGACGCGGTCGGCGGCGGCTGCCCGTCCGGGAACACGGTCAGGTACCCGGCGGCGCCCGGGTCGACGACGGTCACGTTCAGGACCGCCGCGCCCACCTGCTGCGGCAGCCCGGCCTGTCCCGCCAGCCGCAGCCGCAGCTCGCCTCCGCTGGGGACCGCCGCGGTCTGCCGGGTGTCGACCAGCCGGGTCGGGCTGGTCAGCCGGACCGTGCCGGGCTGCTCGGCGGAGCCGCCCACGACATAGCCCTGGACGTCGGCGACCAAGTCACCCGACCCGACCGAGGCGTACCGGATCGCCACCGAGCCGTCGGCGCCCAGCGGCACCACCGCCAGGTTCGAGACCGTCTGCCCGGCGGAGAAGTTGAGGTTCGAGCCGTTCCCGGTCCCGGCGCTCACGTACCCCGGTGCCGCGGGGGCGGTGACGGTGAGGTTGAGCACCACCGCGGAGGCCCCGGCCGGCACCCCGCCGCGGCCCGCGACCGGCAGGCTCAGCACCGCACCCCCGGCCAGACGGCCCCTGTGACCGGTGCCACTGCGGGTGTCGAGGACCCGGGCCGGCGCCAGCGCCCGGTACGTTCCGGGCACCGCCGCCGTGGTCGGCGTGAACGGCTGGCTGCGCCCGGTCACCGGTGCGTACCCCTGCCGCCGGCCGGTGACACTCACCGTCAGCGGCTGGTTCAGGTCGGCCGCCACGGTTGTGTAGTGCGGCCCGGTGGCGCCGGGGATCGGCTCTCCTGCCCGGTACCACTGGTAGTCAGAGCCGGTTGCCGGGGGCTCCCAGCGCAGGCTGGCACTGAGCTGGGAGCCGATCGAGGCCGATCCGGTGATCTGAGGCTGCCCGCCGGTGAGCGTGCCCAGGCCGGCGACACTGAGCAGCAGGTTCGGCGAGCGGGCGCCGCTGACCAGGCCGCCGGCAGCCCGCAGCCGCAGGTCCTCCCAGACCTGGGACGGGGTCCAGCCGGGGTGCTCCGACAGCACGATGGCCGCTGCTCCCGAGACCAGCGGGGCCGCGTACGAGGTGCCGTGGGCCGTGCCGAACGCGGTCGTGCCCCCGTCCGCGCTGGGCATCGCCACGGTGACACCGTCGCCCGGCGCGTACAGGTCGACGCAGCGGCCGTAGTTCGACCAGGACGCCTCCTGGTCGTTGATGTCGGTGGCCGCAACGGTGATCGCGTCCGGGGCCGAGGCCGGCGTGTTCTGGCAGGCGTCACGAGCGTCGTTCCCGGCGGCAGCCACCACGACCAGCCCGTGGTTCACCAGGGACTGGACCGGGGTGCTGAGGTGTGAGCCGGGAGCGGTGAGGCTGAGGTTGACGACCCCCGGGGTGCCGCTGGCGTGGTTCGCGAGGATCCACTCCACCGCCGACCAGACCGCGGCTGCGGTGCCCTTCTGGTCACAGCCGAGGACCCGGACCGGCACCACCACTGCGTTCTTGGCCGCGCCCAGAGTCGCGCCGCCGACCATGCTCGACACCGCCGTCCCGTGCCAGTGGCAGTCGGGGTTGGTGGCGCCGGCGACCAGGTCTGCCCCCTCCTTCAGACGCATCCGGGCAAACTCGCTGTGAGTACGGTCAATGCCGGAGTCCACGACGTACACGGTGACGTTCTCGCCGCCGTTGCTGGTCGTGTACGTGGCGTTGCGCCAGGTCTCGCGACCGTCCAGGCGGTCCAGGTGCCACGGCGCCGGGGACTGGGTCAGGTCGGCAGCGGCGACCACCTGGTCGGGCAGGACCTGCGCAACCCGCGGGTTCTTCGCCAGCGTCGCCGCCTCACTGGCGGTCAGCCGGGCGATCGCGCCCTGGGTGACCCGGGTCAGGATCTGGGCACCGGCCCGGGTCCGGGCCGGCAGCAGCGCCTCTCCGGTGGCCTGGGCCGACGTCCCAGTCTGAAAGCTGATGAGATAGGTCTTCTCCTCCCCCGCCGCCTGGGCCGGGTGGGCCAGGGCACCGAGCAGAAGACTCAGCAGAGCAAGGACAGACAGTAACCGGCGCATACCATCTCGATTCATCGGAGGGGGAACGCCTGGATGCTCGACGCTCTGCTGAGCGTTGGCAAGTCAGATGAGAACTTGCCCAGCGAGAGACCTTACCCAGCGAGAGAGCTGACCCCCTGACAGGACGCGCCGCGGCCGGCGGGCTGCTTCCCCGTACGGCGGCCACTGCCGGTGCCGAGGCCCCGGGGCGGGGCCATGGCGACCCTCACTGCGACTGGTGCGCGTACAGGTCCCGCAGCAGTGCGACCTCGGCGCCGTGGTGGATCAGCTCACGGTTGATGTGGAGCACCAGGGTGATCATCGGACGGTCGGCCCAGGGGCCCTCGGCCGGGCCGCAGGGCGCCGCCAGGCCTTCGTCGTCGAGGCCCCGGACCCCGGTCAGCCACCGGGCGTACTCCTGGTCGAGCTGTGCCAGGGCTCCGGCCGCAGTCAGCGCGTACGACCAGGTCTGGTAGCTCGCGGGTGGCCCACCGAAGTGGGCGGCGCTGCGCACCGCCAGCACCCCGACGATCATGTGCCCTAGTCGCCAGGCGATGCTCGGCACCGGGGCGGGAGTGGGCTCGGGCCACTCCCAGTCGATCTTGGCGCCGCTCCCGGCCGCCATCGCCGTGCTGCTCGCACCGGCCGGGTGGACGGTCCAGGCCCCGGGCACCGGCTGCCACAGGTACTCGGCGTCGCTGAGGTGAGCGAGGCGGGGCCGCAGCTGCTCGCGCCAGTGCCAGTCGATCTGGTCCACCAGCTCATCAGTGGTGCTCATCGCTTCACCTCCAGGTCGGGTAGTTCTGGTTCAAGCCCTGGTCTCAGACCTGGAGCTCGCCCATCAGGTCCCAGTCGTCGCCCTCGACCCGGCGCGAGATGATCTGCGGCGTCCGGGTCAGCAGCGGCCGGATCGTCTCCATCGCCTGCTGGAAGTGCTTCGAGCCGACATGGGCCTCGGCTGCGTCGTCGTCGAAGGCCTCAACCAGCACGAGCTGGTTGGGGTCGTCCACACTGCGCGACCACTCGAACCACTTGTTCCCCGGCTCCGCCCGGGTCGCCTCCGTGAACGGCCGGACCTCGTCCAGGAAGCCGTCCGCGCACTCCGGCTTCACCGGAAACTTCACCACGATGAAGATCATGGGCTCAATTATCCCCGAACCCGGACGGTCACGATCTGGAACGGCTTGAGCTGCACCCGTACGCCGCCGTCGACGGGCTCCAGGGTGGCCAGGGTCTCGCTGACCCCGTCGGTGCGCTCCAGCAGGTTCACCACCTGGATGTCGGAGGCGTCGACGCCGAGGTGCAGGTCGGTGACCGCCCGACCGCCCGCCGACTCGTACATGCGGACCACCAGGTCGCCGCTGCGGTCGTCGGCGAGCTTCACCGCGGAGACCACCACGTCCGGGTTGGAGGAGGTGACCAGCGGCTGCCAGCCGGCGCCGGGGACCGGGCGCTCCGGCAGCGCCAGCGCGTACCCGTGGCGGGTGGCGTCGGCGGTGCTGCCGACCAGCAGCGAGGTCTCGAAGACGTGCTGGCCCTCGTCAGCGCGGGGATCAGGGTACAGCGGGCCGCGGACCAGCGACAGCCGTACGGTGGTCGGCAGCCCGCCGCGGGACTCGCCCTGGGCCGGGTGGGAGATGTCGTGGCCGTACGTGCCGCGGTTCAGCACCGCCACCCCGTACGAGCCCTCGCTGACGTGCACCCAGCGCTGGGCGGCGGTCTCGAACTTCGCCGCGTCCCAGGTGGTGTTCTGGTGGGTGGGCCGGGTGACGTAGCCGAACTGGATCTCGCTGCGGGCCTCGACCGCGTGCAGGTCGAGCGGGAAGGCGAGCTTCAGCAGCCGCTCGCGCTGGTGCCAGTCGACCTCGGTCCGGATGTCGAGCCGCGGCTCGCCGGGCTCCAGCCGCAGCCGCTGGGTCACCCGGGACTGCTCAAACGACCTGGTCACGACGACTTCGTCGGCCTCGGCCCGGATCTCGTCGAGCCCGGTGAGGTCCTCGGCCCGGTTGCGGTAGAAGTCGTCGAGGTCCCACGCCTCGTACTGGTTGGGGTGGTCGGGGTGCAGCTGCAGCAGGTTCGCCCGGGCCCCGGCCGGGACCAGCTCGCGCCCGCAGGCCAGGTCGACGACCGACGAGACCGTGCCGTCGGCGGCGACAGTCACCCGGAGCAGCCCGTTGTCGAGGGTGTACGTGCCGGCGGCGGCCACCACCGGCGCCGGCTCGGGCAGCCGGGCGACCCCGGCGCCGAAGGCCGGGACCCCGTGGCGGGGGTGCGGGGCCGGGTTCGCCAGCACCGGGCCGGCCGGGGCCGCCGCGGGGCTGCCGCCCGCCAGCGCCTCCAGGGCCCGGCCGATGAGGGCCTCCAGCCGGTTCACCAGGTCGGCGTAGTGCTCCTTCGACTCCCGGTGCACCCAGCGGATCGACGAGCCGGGCAGGATGTCGTGGAACTGCTCCAGCAGCACCTCGCGCCAGATCTGGTCGATCTCGTCGTACGGGTAGTCGGCCCCGGTCTGCAGCGCGGCGCTGGCCCACCACATCTCGGCCTCCACCAGCAGGTGCTCGCAGCGCCGGTTGCCCTGCTTGTTGGCGACGTGGGTCGTGTACGTGCCGCGGTGGAACTCCAGGTACATCTCGCCGACCCAGACCGGGGCCTGCGGGTACTCGGCCTGGGCCTTGGCGAAGAAGGCGTCGGGGGGCTCGATGGTGACCTTCGGGGAGCCTTCCAGGTCGGCCAGCCGCCGGGCGCGCTCGATCATCTCCCGGGTCGGGCCGCCGCCCCCGTCGCCCCAGCCGAAGGCCAGCAGGGAGCGGTTGGCCGGGCCGGAGTCCTTGAAGCTCGCGGCGCAGCGGTGGACCTCGCCTCCGTACACGCCGGAGTTGTACGTGTCGGACGGCGGGAAGTGGGTGAAGACCCGGGAGCCGTCGATGCCCTCCCACCAGAAGGTGTGGTGAGGGAAGACGTTGGTGGCGTTCCAGCTCATCTTCTGGCTCATGAACCAGTCCGACTCGGCCAGCCGGCAGATCTGCGGCAGGGCCCCGGAGTAGCCGAAGGTGTCGGGCAGCCAGACGCCGCGGGTGGTGACCCCGAGCTCGTCGGCGAGCAGCCGCTTGCCGTACGTGAGCTGGCGCACCATCGCCTCTCCACCAGGGAGGTTGCCGTCGCACTCGACCCACATCCCGCCGACTGGGACGAAGCTGCCGGCGGCGACGGCGGCCCGGACCCGCTCCCACAGGTCGGGGTAGCGGTCCCGGACCCAGGCGTACTGGACCATCTGGGAGCAGGCGAAGACCGCGTCCGGGTAGTCCTCGGCGAGCTGGGTGACGTTGGCGAAGGAGCGGGCGCACTTGCGTACGGTCTCGCGCAGCGGCCACAGCCAGGCGGAGTCGATGTGGGCGTGCCCGACGGCGGAGACCTGGTGCTCGCCGGCGTGGGCCGGCTGGGCCAGCAGCGGCGCCAGAACGGCCCGGGCGGCTGCGGCGGTGGCGATGATGCCCTGGTCGCTGCGCAGGTCGAGCTCGTCGAGGGCCCGGGCCAGCCCGGTCAGGATCTGGGCCTTGCGGGGGCTGCCGGCGGGCAGCTCACCCTGCAGCTCGTTGAGCACCGCGAGGTCGAGGTCGAGGGCGAAGACCTCTTCTTCGAGGCGGGCCAGGTCGCAGCAGCGAAAGCTGTAGATCGGGTTCGGCGGGGTGGTGTCGAGGTCGGAGTACGCGGTCTGGCCGGGGTGGTGGATGGCCGGGTTGGAGGCGGCCTCCAGATACAGGGTCCAGGTGTCGCCGGGGCGGATCTCGCCCGGCACCGGAAGGTACCGGTTGTCGGGGTGAATGCCCTTGATGACCCGCCCTTCAGTGGTCCAGGCCAGGGCCTCGGCCTGAAAGCCGGTGCTGTCGCTGGAGAAGCCCGGGTCGACGACCAGCTCCCAGCGGCCCTCGGCGTCGGCGGGCAGCGTGGCGGAGACCTTGAACCAGCTGGTGGACCAGCCCTTGCCCCAGGGCTCGCCGACGCTGAACGGGGTGAAGTCGGCGGCGGTGGCCTCGGCGAACGGCACCGGCTCGCCGGGCAGGTGGTGGGCCTCCAGCCGGGCCGGGGTGCGGTGGGAGTAGACCGCGGCCTTGACCCGCCCGTGAGCCCTGGCGACCCGGGTCGGCAACGACGACAGTGACGTGTGCATGAGGCTCCTGTTCGCGGTACGAGCGCCACCATCCTCGCACGCGGTCACGGAGTCCGTACGGGTGACCTGCCGCCCCGCACCCTCAAAGACGGAACGGCCCCGGGGCACATACCCCGTGCCCCGGGACCTTGGTCCGACTCACCATGACAGGTGGTCCGGAATCCCGCTCAGTGCCCTTCCCGGCGGCGGTTGAGACCGGGCTGAGTGTGAAAAGACGGGGTGCCCTTCCGCTGGACCACAGGCGCACGCAGAGCGCCTGGCGGGATTTGAACCCGCGACTCCTCCGCCAGTCTCCCGGCCGGTCGATCCGGTTTGGCTGTGGATTCTGAGCTTGGGCGAGAGCTTCACGGATATGAGTGCCGCGCACGCTGCCTCTTCCACCTGGGCTACCCCGGCCGGTGGTGCCGGGGGCAGGAGTCGAACCTGCGCTGTCACGTCGGGCATCAGCTTGAGTCTGTCCATGAGCCTTGCCGGCACGGGGGTGCCGGCTCCCTGCGCCCAGCAGGGAGTCTAGGGTCAGCGCGGAGACATCACCTCCGAGCCGAACAGGTAGCCCAGCAGAGCGTCGCCGCACTGCACATCGGTCACCTCGATGTCGTTGGCCTCCTCGCGCGCGGTCCGTACGGCCGCGAGCAGCTCGTCGACCCGGTCCACCATCGCCGCCCGCTGGGCGCCGGGGATGGCGCCGGAGTAGGTCCGGGTGGTCCAGTACCCGACGATCACGTCCTCCTGGTACACCTGCACCTGCGCCGGGTGCTTGTCGGTGGCCTCGGCGAGGACGTGGTTGCGGGGCACTTTCTTGGTGCGGGTGGTCTCCCGGGCGTCGGTCACGTACGCCCCGGCGTCGTCGTCGTACGACCAGCGCTCGCCGATGTCGAGGACCGGCAGCTTGGTGACGAAGGTCCGCAGGTCGACCAGCTGCTTCTCCAGGGTCAGCAGCGTGGTGACCGGAACGTCGGCGACCAGCACCCGCCCGGCGACCACAATGTCCGCCTTGGCTGCGGTGTTGGCCCGGTCCTTGGTGATCATGACGTCGAGCATCCGGCCCAGCGCCTTGCGGACCTGGGCGACCTCCTCGCTGACCCGGACCTTGACCTCGGTCCGCTCCTGCGGCAGCCGCTCCCCCTCGTCGTCGCGGGGCCGGTAGGTGCGCAGGATTCCGGTCAGCGGGGCCGGCTTCTGCAGCTGCTGGTAGGCGTCGGCGAGCACCCGGTGGGAGGTCGCCTTGACCCCTTTCTCGATGGCCAGGATCTGGTTGAGTCGGGTCGTTTTCTTCACGCCGGTCACCATAGCCAGGGCGGCAGGTCTCGGGCGAGTGATTTTTCTTGCAGGGCATGAGCTTGGCTCGGCCGGTTCGGGCTGGCACAGTGAGCACATGAGCGACAAGCCTTCAGACCCTGTCGAGCAGACGCAGGTCGACCCCAAGGAGGCGATGCGGCAGGCGCTCGCAGCCAAGCAGGCCCGGGTCCACGTCGGCGAGCAGCACCAGGGCGGCAGCAAGGTCAGCGGCGGCCCGCACAAGGCCGCGGCCGGCAAGCGGCAGTTCCGCCGCAAGGCCGGGGGCTAGCTAGAGGCCGGCGAGGAGCCGGTTCAGGTCTGGCCACAGCGAGCCCGGCGCACCGTACGGGACGGCGTCCCGTACGAAGTACCACCAGAACCAGCCGCCCACAAAGCGCTTGCCCAGACGTGCTGACAAGGTCGGCTGCATCGACATGTACCGCTGGGCGACGCGGCGCTTCTCGGCCAGGTCTGGCTCAGGGACGCCGTCGTCCTGCCCCTGGGCGCCGATCTCGCCGATCCCCAGCGAGGCACCGGGCGCCTCGGTGCCGATGTCGACCAGGGTCGCGGCCAGCTCGTCCGCAGTGGGGTGCTGAGCCGGGCTGCAGGCGGTCTCGTACACCGACAGCAGCAGCAGGTCGAGGTTGGCCATCACCTGGTCCGGGATGGTCCTGGCGTAGCTGCGGGTCTCGGCCCAGTCCGGGCCGTAGCAGCTGTGGGACGACCAGTAGTTGAGGGTGATCGCGGTCCGGCCGCCGGCCGCCTCGACCACCTGGGCCGCTGCCTCGACCTTGGCGTTGATCTCGGCCGGGCTGGAGCCCACCCACCCGCCGTTGAGCTCGTTGCCGATCTCCCAGACCTCGACCTGGTGGCCGAAGGCGGCGACGAAGGCCTGGGTCCGCTGGCGGACCTGGTCGGCGCTGAGGAGCCTCATCTGGCTGGAGTCGAGGACCTGCATCATGATCTGGGCGTGCGGGTCCAGGCCGTTCACCAGCGCGCGCCAGTCCTCGGGGGTGTCGTCCTTGTCGAGGACCAGCCTCACCGTCGGGTCGCTGCTCAGCGCCGCCACCGCCTGGATGACCTCGGCGGTCGGCTTGTCGGTCGACGACTCGATCGTGATACCGCGCAGAACCTGGCCCGGCCAGGCCGCCTGGGCCTGGGCTGTGGTGACGCCGGCGGCGAGGGCCAGCGCCAGCACGAGGCCGAGGACGAGGGTACGGGTGCGACCGCGTACGGGTCGGGGTGTCAGCATCATCAGACCTCCTGGGGTCTGAGCAGACTAGCAGGGGTCAGGGTCAGCCGCTGGCTGCCGGGAGCCGGGCGCCGACGACCAGCCCGGCCCCGACCGCGGCGGCCTCCGCCAGGCGCAGCACCTCCCGCTGCTCCCGGCGTGACCGGGCGGCGGCCTCGACCACGTCGGCGAACTCCGGCGTGGCCTGAACGATGACCCGGTCGCGGTGGGCGACCTTGACCCGGACCTGTCCCGCGGCCGTCTCGACCGGGAACCAGCAGCGGTCCAGGGTCCGCCGCTCCAGCCGCTGCGTACGGCGGACCCCGATCGTGCTGGTGGTGGCGAAGACCACCTCGCTGAGCCGGTCGGCGTCCTGGGGGCGGGCCAGGACGGTCAGCACCTGCCCGGGCCGGCCCCGCTTCATGGTCACCGGCACCAGCCAGGCGTCGAGGGCGCCCTCGGCGAGCAGCCGGTCCAGCACCCCAGGCCACAGCCGTGGGTCCAGGTCGTCGACGTTCGCGGCCAGCTCGGTCACGACGGCCGGCGCCTGGTCGGCCGCGGGCGGCGAGCTGTCGGCCGTGGCGAGCCCCTGAGCCGTACGGGTCTCGCCGGTCGGCGCTCCAGAGCCGCTCCCCTGCACCGGAGCCGGCTCGCCCAGGACCACCCGGACCACGTTCGGCCGCCCGGGGGTGTCCTTGGTCCCGGCCCCGACACCGACGGCCCGGGTCACCATCGCCGGCTGGTCTCCCCAGCGCCGGGCTAGGGCCCGGACCAGGGCCATCCCGGTCGGGGTGGCCAGCTCGCCCACGGGCCGCAGGCCGGTCTGGTGCTCGTGGTGACCGTGGTGGTGCTCAGCGTGGGCCCCGTGGTCGTGGTGATGGTGCTCCCCATGGTCGTGGTGGTGGTGCTCGTGGGCCCCGTGGTCGTGGTGCCTGGCGGCACCGTGGTCATGGTGGTCACCGTGGGCGTGCTCATCGTGGTGGTGCTCGCCCTGACCGTACCTGTCGTCGTGGGAGTGGCCACCGTGGTCGTGCTGGTGGCCGTGCTGACCGCCGTACGGCAGCCCCCCGCCGCGGGTCGGCCAGCCGACCGCCAGCTGCGCCACCGCCGGGACCGGGACCGGCATCAGCCCGTGCGCGACCCAGACCGACCCCTCGCCGACTGCGACCACGGTCCCGACCACCTCGTCGACGCCGAGCAGCCGGACCGCCTCGGCCACCCCGACCACGTCGGCGACCGCGTCCAGCGCCCCGACCTCGTGGAAGTGGACCTGCTCCGGGTCGGTCCCGTGGACGTGCCCCTCGGCCTCGGCCAGCAGCCGGAACACCCGCAGCGCCCGCTCCGCGGTCTCGGGGTACAGCCCGGCCTGCTCGATCATGGTCCGCACCGAGGCCCAGGTCCGGTGCGGCGGGTCGTCGACCAGCACCTCCACCTCGACCTTGGTGGCCCGCTGCCCCTGCCGTACGACCGGGCGCCGGGTCAGCCGGACCGCCCCAGGCACCACCAGGTCGACTGCGGCCTGGACCGCCTCCAGCGGTGCCCCAGCGTCGACCAGGGCCCCGAGCAGCATGTCGCCCGCCACCCCGGCGGTCGTGTCCAGCCAGCAGATCATCACCGCTGCTCCGGTTCCGGTCCGGCGATCTGGGCGGCCAGGTAGCCCGCCCCGTACCCGTTGTCGATGTTCACCACCGCCACCCCTGGCGAGCAGGCGTTGAGCATCGACAGCAGCGCCGCCACCCCGCCCAGTGACGCCCCGTACCCGACCGAGGTCGGGCAGGCCACGACCGGTACGGCGACCAGCCCGGCCACCACCGACGGCAGGGCACCGTCCATCCCCGCCACCACGACGATCGCGGCCGCCTTCCGGAGCAGCTCGAGCCTGCCGAGCACCCGGTGCAGCCCGGCCACCCCGACGTCGACCACCAGCTCCGCCGGGCGCCCCAGGTAGCGGGCGGTCAGCCGGGCCTCTTCGGCGACCGGCAGGTCTGAGGTGCCGGCGCAGGCCACCACGACCAGCCCGCCGCTCGGCTCGGGCGGCTCACCCGGCCAGGTCACCAGCCCGGCCTGGTCGTGCCAGACGGCACCCGGCAGCGCCTCGGTCACTGCCTGGGCCCGCTCCCGGTCCATCCGGGTGAAGATCACCGGACCTGATGTCTTCCCTAGCTGCAGCGCGATCTCGGCCAGCTGGTCGGGGGTCTTGTGGGCCCCGTACACAGCCTCCGGGTAGCCGCGGCGACGGGCCCGGTCCAGGTCCAGGTCCGCGATCTGGCGCAGCGGGTCAGCGGAGGGCACGCCGTACCTGCAGCAAGGTGTTGGTGAACGCGCCGGACTGCATCCCGACCAGGTCGATCGCCACGAACTGGAAGCCGGCCGCCAGGACCCCGGTGACCACGGCCTCCTTCACCTCCGGGACCAGGAACCGGCCGATCTCGTCGGCTGGAACCTCGATCCGGGCGACGCTGCCGTGGTGCCGGACCCGGCAGTCGCTGAACCCCTGCGCCATCACCATCAGCTCGGCGAACTCGATCTCGCGCAGCTTCTGCGGAGTCACCTCCTCGCCGTGCGGGATCCGCGACGCCAGGCACGGAGCCGCCGGCTTGTCGGCGACCGACAGGCCGAACGCCCGGGCCAGCTTGCGGACCTGCTTCTTCGTCACCCCGGCCTCGGCCAGCGGCCGCAGCACCCCGTGCTCGGTGGCGGCCAGCGCCCCTGGACGGTCGGGACGCTGGGCGTCGTCAGCGTTCTCCCCGTACGCGACCGCGACAATCCCGTACGCACTGGCAGCCTGCTCGTCGATCCGGGTAAAGAGCTCGTCCTTGCAGTGGTAGCAGCGGTCGGCATCGTTGGCCTGGTAGGCCTCCAGGTCCTGCTCCCGGGTGGCGACCTCCACCGCTCGGACCCCGATCTGGCGTGCGACCTCGTGCGCCTCGGTCCGTTCTCGCGCCGGCAGCGACGGCGACACTCCGATCAGCGCGACCACCTGGTCGGTCCCCAGGGCCCAGGCTGCCACCGCGGTCAGCACCGCGCTGTCAACCCCCCCAGAGAAGGCCACGCCTACTTTCCCCCCCACGGGCAGCCTGGCAGCGACACGCAGCGCCAGGCGACTCGACTCGGCGTCGAGGTTGAGCATCGGCTCACCTCATCTCTCGAAAAGCGGTGACGGCCAGGGTCCCCAGCCTGGCCCGCGACCCGTCGCACCTCGTCAGCACCCGCGTTGCGAGGGTCGCACCGGTACGAGAGGATCACCTTGAGCATAGAGAGGAGTCGGACGTTGGCAACAGTCGCACTCGGAATCGACGTCGGTGGCAGTGGGATCAAGGGTGCGCCGGTCGACCTCAGCACCGGGACCCTGGTGCAGGAGAGGCTGAAGGCCTCGACCCCGAAGCCGTCGACTCCTGAAGCCGTGGCCAGCGTGGTCGACGAGATCGCCGACGAGTTCCTCGACGACCTGCCCGCGGACGCTCCGGTCGGGGTGACGATCCCCGGGATCGTCCACCACGGGGTGGTCAAGACCGCCGCCAACATCGACCACGGCTGGATCGGCTGCCCTGGCCAGGAGCTCTTCTCCACCGCCCTGGGACGGCCGTGCGTACTGGTCAACGACGCTGACGCGGCCGGGGTCGCCGAGGTCCGGTACGGGGCCGCGAAGGGTGTGCCGGGGCTGGTGATCCTGGCCACGCTGGGCACGGGGATCGGGATCGCCCTGATTCACAACGGGGCCCTGATCCCGAACGCCGAGCTGGGTCACCTGGAGCTGAACGGGCACGACGCCGAGACCCGGGCCGCCGCCAGTGCCCGGGAGCGCGAGGGGCTGAAGTACGAGCAGTGGGCCAAGCAGCGCCTGCAGCCGTACTTCGCGCACCTGGAGCTCTTGTTCTCCCCAGACCTGTTTGTGATCGGCGGCGGGGTCTCGCGCAAGTCGGAGAAGTTCCTGCCGCACCTCCAGCTCCAGACTCCGGTCGTTCCGGCGGCCCTGCGCAACGCCGCCGGGATCATCGGCGCGGCGGCTCTGGCTGCCGACCTGGGCTGAGGCCAGTGTGGCCGCCAGCCGCGCTCGGCGGCGGCTGTACGTGGTCGGAGCCCTCTAGTACGAGCCAGCGCGCCCTTCGACGGGGCTGTACGTGGTCGCAGACCACGCCCCTCTAGTACGAGCCAGCGCGCCCTTCGGCGGGCAACTGTGCGTGGTCGCAGACCACCGCGCCTGGCCGCCTCCCGTACGTCGGCGACCTCGCCCACCGTCTCAGCGAAACCTGAACCCAGACCGTATATGCGCCAGTCGCATGAGCAACCTGCAGAATCGTTACTAGACGTATCGATGGTGGCGTTGAACACTGGAGACATGTTCAAGAAGCTGTTCGAGTCCAAGGACCTCGCTGTCGCGCTCACCCTGATCTCGGGACACAGCGCCCAGAATGGCGTCGTGCTGGCCCGCATGCTCGACCACCAGGGGGCCGAGTGATCCCCACTTCCGAGACCTTCTGGTACTGGCCGGGGAACTTCCCCATCGCCCAGATGGACCGCCCCTGCGACGTGTGCAAGCAGATCGCCGAGGGCGACCAGCACGACGACGCTCACGACCAGTCTGAGCCCGTTTCCGCCTGAACCACCTCACCAGCCGGGGCATCCTGGGGATGCCCCGGCTTTCCTCTACCCGGGAACAGCCGCTGAGCGAGCCCAAGTTAGGCTTGCCTAACTCAGATCGCGAGAGGAGACCCGTGGCCCTGACGGACGTCCAGCAGACCCTCTTCTTCCCGCTGTCCGGGCGAGCCGAGGCCGCCCGCCGCTGGCCCGAGCTGTTCCCCGACGAGTGGGCCGAGCACGCGGACGCCATCCGTGCAGCCGAGGGCAGCACCGCGCAGCAGCTGGGCGACTTCCCGGCCGCCGTGTACGGGCTGCGCCACCGGCTGACCGTCCAGGAGATCAACACCTACCTGGCCGACCACCCCGGCGCGGCCGTGGTCAACATCGGCTGCGGGCTCGACCGGATCGTGGCCGAGCTGGACGACCCCGACAGCCTCGTCTACAACCTCGACTTCGCCGAGGTGCTCCAGGCCCGCCAGCGCTGGGTCGAGCCTCACGAGCGGGAGGTCGACCTGCCGTACTCGGTCACCGACCACACCTGGATGGACCACGTCGACGCCAGCCGGGGCATGGTCGCGGTCGCCGCCGGGGTCTTCTACTACATCCCGGTGGACGAGGTGAAGGCCCTGGTCAGCGCGATCGGCCAGCGGATGCCGGGGGCTCGGCTGTGCTACGACGCGGAGTCGCCCTGGCTGACCGCGGCCAGCGAGCGGCAGATCCGGCGCAACGGCACCCCCGACGCGACCATGCCGTTCCGGGTCAAGGACCCCTACACCGTCCGCACCTGGAGCGACCGGATCGTCGACGTCCGGGTGGAGGCGGACTTCAGCCGCTACCTGCCCCAGCGCTCGCAGCTGCCGCTGGGGATCCGGTTCGCTTTCGCCTGCATGAGACTCAGCAAGGCCATGTACGAGGTGGTCGTCACCTTCGCCTGAGCCCAGCCCTCAGCGGGGCCTGGTCGCCAGGACGTGGTGCTCGTTGTACGTGAACCACTGACCGGCCGCCGCCGGGAACGGGAAGCTCGACGCCTTCGTGGTCTTCAGCCCCGCGTCCCGGGCGATCTGCATCATCGCCTCGCCGTCGAGGTACTGCACGTGGGTGTGGTCGGTGGTGTAGCCCTTCTCCTGCGGGCAGATCAGCAGCACCTTGCCGCCTGGGCGGATGAACCGCAGGTACTCGGCCAGCAGGTCCCGGCCCTCCTCGGGGGTCATGTGCTCCAGCACGTGCGCCAGCATCATCGAGTCGAACTCGTTGTCGCGGGCCCGCGGGCTGGCCAGGAACTCGTCGGTCACGTACGCCTCCAGCCCCAGCTCGCGGCAGTCGGCCACCGAGTGCGGGTTGTGGTCGATCCCGACCGACCCGAACGGCAGCGCCACCAGGAGCCGGCCGATGCCGCAGCCGACCTCCAGCGTCCGGCCCAGGTTGTACGAGCGGATCCGGGCCCGGTACGGCGCCTGGACGTTCAGCAGCTTCTTCCACCACACAGTGGACTTGGTCCGCAGGCGGTCCGCGTAGTCGATGCCCTCAGTGCTCATGACCGAACCCTACTGTGCTTGACCGCCCGAGCTCCGCTCGGGCTCGGCCGCTGTGCTTGACCGCCGCCGCCTCCGCCGCGGCGATCAAGCACAGCCAAAGCCCCCGACACTGTCGGGGGCTTCTTCGGGCCGGTCCCTGAGGGACTGGTGCGCGAGAGAGGAGTTGAACCTCCACGTCCTCTCGGACACACGGACCTGAACCGTGCGCGTCTGCCATTCCGCCACTCGCGCGAGGCCGGGAGCTCCCGGCCAGCCAGAAGAGGGTAGCACGCCGAGGTCGGTGTCGGCATCTCGACTTTGACTAGGGGCGATGCCGTACGGCCTGGACGGCGGCCACCACGACCAGGAGGGAGACAGCCAGGCAGAGCAGGGCTACCACCAGGTTCGAGGGCGAGCCGGCCGCGTACGACCCGAAGCCCCACAGGCCGACACCCAGGACGCCTTGCAGGAGCACCACCACGTACGCCCGCCGGGACCGCCGCGCCAGCAGCACCCCACCGACCGCTCCCAGCAGCACCGGTACCGCCAGCACCGCCATCCCGAAGTAGCCGAAGCGTCGCGCCTGCCCCTCCGGGTCACTGGCCGGGGCGGCCGTGGAGGTGAGCACCAGCAGTCCGGTCAGGATGAACAGCCCCGTCACGACGACCAGGTAGCCCCAGCCGGCCGCCCGCGCCACGCTCACCCACCGGTCCTGCACCCTCACACGCTATCGAGTCCTCCCGCACCGGCGGCGGCCAGCACAGGCTCAGGGCGCCTGGTCGCCCTGAGCCTCGACCTCCGTGATGGCCTGCTGAAGCCGCTCCCGCTCGTCCGGGTCGGTCGCCTTGACGAGCGCCCCGCGGAGCTTGCCCAGGTACCACGCCCGCCGCTGGCGGCGGGACTCGCCGATCTGCTCGTACAGGTCACGCAGCCGAGCGGACAGGGCGGCTGCCTGCTCTGGGGTGAAGGGAGGCTGGTCATCAGGCAGCGGCTCAGACATGCCACCATCGTCGCACCTTCTCTGGGCCACCAGACCCACCAAGCAGCAGGGGGCGAAGAGTCAAGCGAGTCACCTTGCTTACACCGCCGATGACCTCTGGCCGTGTAGATTGCGGGCTGTACGGGCGGGACAGCGAAGCCACCGTACAGCATCAATGCGAGCAGCAAGGACCTTCCATGACGTTCAAAGTTGACTACGTGCTGCTGGAGCGCACCGGCGCCAAGGCGACCGAGCTGGCCAACGACGCAGGCAAGTCCCTTCAGCAGATGCGGGTCAGCGATGTCCCCGGCGCGCTGCCGGGCAGCTGGAGCGCCGACGCGGCGCGACGGCTTGACGAGGAGTGGGCCAAGCAGGCCCCCGAACTCGCCTCCAAGCTCAGCGAGTACGGGACGAAGCTCTCCGAGAGCGCTGCCGCGTACCGCCAGGTAGAAGAAGATGCCGAGAAGATGATCGAAGCCGAGTTCAAGGAGCTCCAGTGAAGTGGGCCGACGGGCTGCGAGCCCAGCCCGATGTCTTGGAGGCCCGGGCGACGACCCTGAGCCAGGTCCATGACGCGCTGGAGCAGACCCGCTCGCAGCACGCCAGCCTGGACTTCGGACCCTGGGAAGGCAAGGGCCGCGAGGCCCACAACACCGCCTACCGTCACTTGTCTACGGAGTTCTCCGGCTGCGTCCGGCGGCTGCCATCAATCGCCAGTGCCCTCAGGGACTCTGCCCAGACCTTCCGCGACATCCAGGCCGCGCAGCAGAGCACCATCGAGCTGGCCGCCCGCTGGGACTTCGAGATTGACGACGACGGCAAGCTCCACAACCGCGCCTCGGGGCTGTCGTCGCTCGACCCGCGCCGTGCCGGTGTGTGGTTCCAGGCCGGGGCCTCGATCTTCCTTCTGGAGACCAGGCTGACCATCGCTGACGGCTATCTAGCAGCGCGGCTGTTCGGCTCCGACCTGATCGATGACGTGAAGTCGGGTCTGGACAAGCTCGGCGACACCCTTCGCGACGGCATGGACTGGGCGAAGAGTGCCATTTCTGATGCTGTCGACCACATCCAGCAGGGCGCAGGCGCTGCTTGGGACGCCTTGAAGCGGTTGGGCTCGACCATCACGAACCCGCCCAAGTGGCTGACTGAGCTCATCCATGAGCCGCACAAGCTGCCTCAGCTGGCTGAGGTTCTGGGAACAGGTCTCTATCTGGGTGGACAGGCCGTTGGCGCACTGGCCAACCTCGTCGCAGGCAAGGATCTCCATCTCTTCGACGACGGGCGCCCTTACCATGGCGACATCGTGAGGACCACCCCCCACGCCGTCACGGGGCCTGAGACCGTGTACGGCGACATGATGAAGGTCTACGACGAGCGAGGCGACACCGCAACCGACCCCGACAAGAGGCCGGCGGTATACGTGACAGCAGTGGGCGAGGGGGCAGACCGCCGGTACCTGGTCTCCATCCCCGGGACCACCGAGGAGATTGGTCAGCTGCCCGGCTGGAACGGAGGGCCCCAGGGCACAGACTGGCCCGCAAATCTCAAGGGAGTCGGGTACGGCACGTCGGCGGTCACCGAGTCGACCATGTATGCCATCGACAGGGCCATCGCCCAGGACCAGGCGGCGCACCCCGGGGCCACCGGCAAGCCCCAGATCGTGCTCACCGGGCACTCCCAAGGAGGAATCATCGCCGGCAACATTGCTGCCGACTCCACCTTCACCAGCCGCTACCAGGTCAACGGAGTGGTCACGGCCGGGTCCCCTGTGGAGACCCTGGGAGTTCCACCGGAGATCCCGGTGTACAACTACCAGCACCCCAAGGACATCGTCCCCCAGACTGACCTCAACCCCGGGCCGTCGGGGCAGAACCTCACCCAGATCGACCTGCGTGACCGCGGCTGGAACCCCATGGAGTCACACGGCCAGCAGAACTACCTGGAGGACATCATGGCCCTGCCCAGCAGGCCCTCCGATGAGGTCCTTGAGCCGTACTTCGGCAAGGAAGGCGACCAGTACACCGTCGAGATCGGCCGCGAGACCGACTAACCATGACCCGCTGTGAAAGGGTGGTTCGATGACCACGATGATGTCGGACGACCGGGGCCTGCACGTCGGCATGGTGACCGGACAGGTGTGGGAAAGCGCCGTCGAGAAGATCGTCGCGGCCACCGTACCCAGGGATGACCCCGACGAGCTGGCCCTCTGGGAAGCGACCGGGATCCTGGCCGGCGGGAAGCTGGACCCGGGCTGGGGCCAGGCGATCAGCATCGCCCAGACCGCCACCACCATGGCGCAGCTGGTCAGCGTCTACCAGGAGGTCATGTTCAGCGCCACGGTCTGGGTCGCCCGCGACGGACGGCACGCCGTGACCGTCACCACCCGGTCCACGATCGAGACCGACGACGACAGCAGCGAGCGGGTCGACCAGACCCACCCGCTGCTGGAGGTCGCCGCCGCCCCGACGGCCCGGCTCTGGGACCTGCTGCGCCGGGTGCTTCCGCCAGTCGACGAGCTGCGCCACGAGCCCCGCCCCACGAGCGAGGACGAGGCCCGCCGGGTGGTGCTGGACCCTGACCAGGTGCCCGCCTGGATGCGGACCAGCCAGGCCGCCTTCTCCGAGGGCCTGCCCCTGCTGCCGCAGCTTCCGGCCGCGATCCGGGACGCGCTGGAGCCCCGGGCCCGGGTCCACAGCTTCGTCACCCGGGAGCAGCCCGAGCCGTACCGAGTCAGCCAGCACTGGCTGCTCGGCAAGCAGCTGCACCTGGTGGACGAGAAAAGCCGGTCGATGTGGACCGTCCCGCCCGGCGCTCTCGCCCACGCCCTGGTCACCGACCTGGACCCTAGATGGCGTCCTTCTCGGTGAGCAGGTCACGCGCCCCGCGGTCTCCGGCATCAGCCGTTGACGATCATCACCACGCTGTAGAAGATCACCTCGCCGCCAGCGGCCACCAGCTCAGTCCAGGCGACCAGGGCCCTCGGCGACCTCTCACACTACGGTCAGGGTGATCTGCTCCTGGTACGGCCTGGCGCTGACCGTCGTGCCGACGAGCTGCACCTGCAGCACGTACTCGCCCTTCGGCAGGCTGGCGATAGTGAACTCGTACGGGCTGCGCGGCGGGCAGCCGACACCGGCGACCTGGCCTGACTGCACCACCTGCCCGGACTGCAGCAGCCGCCAGGCCAGGCCCGCCTCGCTGGTGCAGGCCTCACCGCGCACGAAGACCGGCTGCCCCGCCGGCACGCTCGCCCAGCGCGACGGCTGCAGCACCCAGACCGGGGCCAGGTCACGCTCCTGGTCGGCGGCGGGCGGGCGCGACGCGGTCGTCAGGACCGTCCCTCCTGCCTGGATCTGCACCGGCACCGCCAGCTCGGCCGCCTCGGTCGCTGTCCACACGACCGACTGGTACGCCATCCGCAGCTGCTCGGCGGTCAGGCCAGCCCGCGGCGGCTGGCTGAGGCTGACCTGGATCAGGCTCGGCGACACCACCACCTCGGCCTGGGTTCCTTCCGGCCACGGCTGCTGCCAGTTCGCGTACGGCAGCCGGGCGCCCTGGAACATGCCCGTGACCAGGGTCGACACCGCCAGCCGGGCTCGGGCTGACAGGTCGGCCGGGGCCGGGACGCGGATGCTGTCGCGGCCCAGCAGCCAGGACTGGCCCGTGCCGCCGGTGGTGAGGTAGTAGACCGGCACCTGCCAGCCGGCGGACTGGGCCACGGCTCCCTCCGACGCCTCGGACCGGTCGAGCGGGGCTCCCGCCTCCGACCGCGCCGGGGCGCTGCCGGCGAGCGGCAGCAGCCGCAGACCCACGACCGAGCCCACGGCCACCGCCAGGACCACCGCGGCCACGCTCAGCCAGGCCGCCGGGCGGCCCCGGCGCCGGGCCTGCCGCATCGGCACCACCGGCGCCAGCGGCTCTTCCCCAGCGGCGCCCCGGGCCAGGATCTGGGCCAGCCGGTCCTGCGGCTCGACCTGGTCTGCCTGGCGGTGCAGCTCGTCTCGTACCTGGTCGTCGAAGGTCATGCCACCTCCATCCGCTCCCGCAGGGCCCGCAGGCCCCGGTAGGCGTGGGTCTTGACCGACCCGGGGGCGATGTCGAGCGCCTCGGCGATCTGGGCTTCGGACAGGTCGGCGTAGTAGCGCAGGATGATGACCTCCCGCTGCCGCTGCGGCAGCTGCTGCAGCTCGGCCAGCAGCCGGTCCCCGTCGAGCCGGTTCAGCGCGGCCAGGTCGGCGCTCGGCGCGTACGAGCGTCCGCTGGCGTCGGCCCGGCCGGCCTCGGCCTCGTTCTCGCGGCGGACCACCGCCTCGTGGCGCAGCACCGACCGGGCCCCGTTGACCGCGCAGCGGCGCAGGTAGGCGACGGCGGCGGCCTCGTCGCGCAGCGTCGGCCAGGCCTTGTACGTGGCGACGAACGCGTCCTGGGCCACGTCCTCAGCGGCCCCCTGGTGACGCAGCATCAGCCACGCCATCCGCACCAGCGGTCTCCACTGGGACTCGTACATGGCCGTGATCCCTTCGTCCGCCGAGTGGGTACCTGGCATTCCCACACCCTTTCGACGAACCACCGACCCTACCGGTTGACATCATGGCAGACGCGGCCGCGCGGCGTACGGGATCCTCAGCAGCCCACGTTCACCGAGATGCCGATCGAGCCCGGCCGCTCGAACAGCGTCAACTCGGCCCCTTTGGCGTCGCGGGCCTTAACGGACGTGGCACCCTGGACGATCTCTCCCTTCACGTCACGGAACCCGTGCGCGCTCGCCGGCGTCTCCACCACAGCGACGAGCTCCGCCGGGGCGTGCTGAAGGGGCGGGCTGCCGGTCCACGTGCCGCCCACGAGGCCGACCTGGTACACGCACCTATTTGCGGTGTCCGAACCGTACCGCGGTGTGACAGGGTTCCACACAACCCCCGAGACGGAATCGCTCACAGCCTTCTGGACAGCGGCCACGAGCGGCTCGTACGCCGCGTCCGCATCAGCTGCGGACATGCGGGGAAGCGGCGTCGTCGACGTGCACCCAGCCACCAGCACCACGGCCAGCACCCCCACGACGCGCCTCACCGCCACCTCCAGAATCAGCAGCCCACGTTCACCGACACCGAGACCTGCCCCGGCCGACCAAGCAGACTCAGCTCCGCCCCCTTCGCGTCATACGCCCTGACCCAGGCCCACCCGTTGACCGTCTCGCCCTTGGCACCAGTGAAGCCATGAGCGCTGGCCGGACCAGCCACCACATCCTTCAGCTCATCGGGCGTAAACTCACGCGGCGGGTCACCACCCCACGCCCCCACACATGCCCAGTCTGGTACACACATCTCTTGCCCTCAGACCCTCTCAGCTCGAGCGGCTTCCACGTAACTTCAGGAACAGCATCACTCACAGCCTTCTGGACAGCAGCCACGACCGGCCCGTACGCCGCGTCCGCGTCAGCTGCGGACATGCGGGGAAGCGCCCTCGACGTGCACCCAGCCACCAGGCCCACAGCGAGCACCGCCGCCACGACCCGCCTCATCGCTGGCCCACCGGCACGTCGATGGACACCCGCAGGTCCGTACGGCTCGCCACAACCACCTCTGCGGTGCCGTCCGTGGTCGTCAGCTCCCGGAACCCCGTCGGCGTAACCGGGCCGAAGGCCGCCGGGGCGAACCCACGGGCACGAAGGATCGGCACGACCCTCGACGCGATCTCGGCCAGGTCTGGCTCAAGGGTGCCGGGCCCGAGGGCGCGGTGGCAACCCTGCCCAGCGCCTCGAGACGATCCGCTTGGGACAGGCCACCGGGCAGGATGCTCTCGACATATCGGCTGATGTCGAGCGCCTCCCCGAAGGCGCTCGTGGCAGTGCCCCAGTCACCGTGGGCCGCAGCGATGTCACCGATCCCGACCAGCGATCTGCGCAGGGTTCGGAGGATGTCCGGAGTGTGAAGGGTGCGAGCGAGGTCTCGGCTGATCGCGAGCTCCTCCTGGTAGGCGCGGGTAGCGGTCACCCAGTCCTCATCAACCAAGGCTGTGAGGCCGACCCAGTCCAGGGAGTCAAGGAGCTCCTGGCGCGCCTCACTGGTGCCGAGGGTACGGGCCAGCTCCCGGTGGATGTCGACGGCCTCCTGGTAGAACACGAGAGCCGCAGCTCGGTAGCCGCGGGTCTGAGCTGTGCTCCCGAGCCGGAGCAGCGCCTCGGCGAGGTTTCGCCGGGACTCGGGGGTGGCGAGCGTCCGTACCAGTTCTCGCCGGATGTCGACCGCCTGGTGGGTACGCGGCGAAAGCGGCGGCCCACTGCTTGCGGGACAGGGCTGTCCCCCGCCTCGATCAGGGGCGCGGCAGGGTCCTCCTCAGGCTCGCGGTCCGCCATGGCTGCACTCTATTTCCTGTGAGCAGCGGAAACGCGGCTCCTGGCACGCGCATGGAGCAGTGCGGTCGCGGGTCAACAGCGGTGTTCGTCTCGCCGGCCAGCGCGGCGGGTCGGCCAGGGTCACCGGCGCCGGGCGATCCCGAAGACCCCGCGGACGATCTCGCGGCTGGCTGAGCGGATGAACTGCTTGAAGACGCTCGACCCGGCGACCTGCTCCAGCACCGACTTCTCGTTGCGGCGGGCCCGCTCCTGGCGCTCGGCCTCCTTCTCGGCGGCCCGGCGCTGCCGCTCTGCCTCCTGCTGCGCGGCCCGCTCCATCCGGGCTGCCTCCTTGGCCCGGGCGGCCTCCTCCTTCTCGGCGCGCTTGGCGGCCTCCTGCTCGGCCTTGGCCTGCTCGGCCTGGGCCTGCTGCTCGGCGGCGATCTTGGCGCCCTCCTCCAGCTTGCGGGCCAGCATCTCCTGGGCCGAGTCGCGGTCGACCACCGTGCCGTACTTGGCGGTCATCGCCGAGCCTGCGATCCCTGGCTGGAGCACCTCGGCCGGGGTCGGAGCCATCAGCGACTCGGGGGCCCGCATCCGGGTCCAGGCGACCGGGGTGGGTGCCCCGTCCGGGTCCATCACGGTGACCACCGCCTCCCCGGTCCCGAGCTGCTGCAGCACCTCGGCCAGGTCGTACGCCGACTTCGGGTAGGTGTTGACGGTCTGCTTGAGCGCCTTGGCGTCGTTCGGGGTGTGGGCCCGCAGCTGGTGCTGGACCCGGGAGCCGAGCTGGGCCAGGACCTGGTCGGGGATGTCGGTCGGGGTCTGGGTGACGAAGAAGATCCCGACCCCCTTGGAGCGGATCAGCCGTACGGTCTGGGCGATCGTCTGCAGGAACTCTGACGAGGCGTTGGCGAACAGCAGGTGCGCCTCGTCGAAGAAGAAGACCAGCTTCGGCTTGTCGACGTCGCCGACCTCGGGCAGGTCGTGGAAGAGGTCAGCCAGCAGCCACATCAGGAAGGTCGAGAAGAGCTTCGGCCGGTCCTGCAGGTTCGGCAGCTCCAGCAGCGAGATCACGCCCCGGCCGTCGGAGGTGGTCCGCAGCAGGTCGAAGGTGTCGAGCTCCGGCTCCCCGAAGAAGAGGTCAGCGCCCTGGTCGACGAAGCCGATCAGCTCGCGCAGCAGCACCCCGACTGTCGACGCCGACAGCCCGCCCAGCTCCTTCAGCTCGGCCTTGCCCTCCTCGCTGGTGAGGTGGGTGAGCACCGCCCGCAGGTCGGCGATGTCGAGCAGCGGCAGACCGCGTACGTCGGCGTAGTGGAAGACCAGGCCCAGCGACGACTCCTGCACCTCGCTCAGCCCCAGCACCTTGCTCAGCAGGGTCGGGCCGAACGAGGTCATGGTGCAGCGCACCGGAACCCCGAGACCCTGCCCGCCGAGGGCGTAGAACTCGACCGGGAAGCCCTTGGCCTGCCAGTCCTGGCCGATTGCGCGGGTACGGGCGAGGAGCTTCTCGCTGGCCTCGCCCGGCGACGCCAGCCCCGACAGGTCACCCTTGATATCGGCGGCAAAGACCGGCACCCCGGCTGCGGAGATCTGCTCGGCCAGCAGCTGCAGGGTCTTGGTCTTGCCGGTGCCGGTGGCCCCGGCGATCACCCCGTGCCGGTTCAGCATCCCCAGCGGCATCCGGATCGTCGCACCCGGCCGGGGCTCACCCTCGGCCACCAGCACCCCCAGCTCGAGCGACGGCTCCTCGAAGGTGTACCCCTGCGTGATCTCGGCGACCTGGTCTGTCATGGGTTCATTCAACCCGGTGGTACCGACCGAGGCGAACTCCACCCCGAGCAGAAGCCTGATGCCCGCAAGGAGGTATGCCACGACTTCTGCGCCTGCTGCCCGTGGGCACCTCCCCGACCCGGCCACCTCTCTTCACCTTCCCGCCTGTGCACCCGGCTCAGCCACAGCGGGTGAGGAGACCACCCGACCTGACCACGAGGGCCGGCGAGTCCCCCGGCTGGACGAAGGAGCGGTGAAGAACGACTGGCTGGACCACGACGGAAAGAACCTCTTCACCGCGAGGAGGAAGCCGGGGGTTATAGCGAGCCGGCCAGCCGCCGCGCAGGCGGCGGCGATCAAGCACGGCGATCAAGCACAGCGATCCAACACGGTAGGCTGCGGGGGTGATCTTCAAGCGTGTCGGCGACTCGCGTCCGTACCCCAACCACGGGTACCAGCAGAAGCAGTGGGCCGCCATCGCCCCACAGCAGATCCGGCTCGACCAGCTGGTGACGACCAAGCGGATGCTGGACCTGGAGGCTCTGCTCGAGGAGGACTCCACCTTCTACGGCGACTTGTTCGCGCACGTGGTGAAGTGGCGCGGGGAGTACTACCTGGAGGACGGGCTGCACCGGGCGCTGCGGGCCGCGCTGCAGCAGCGGCAGACGGTGCACGCGCGGGTCCTGGAGCTGCAGGGCTAAGGTCTCGAGGCGCGCGATATGGGGCTGACAGGGAGGTACAGGTGACGACCCGCGAAGTCATCCGGATGGCACGGACCCCGGTCACTCTGCTGGTCCTGCTGCTGGTCCTCGGGTACGGCGCATGGTGGGGCTACCAGAGAGTCGTGGCTCCGTTCACTCCCCCGCCCCCTCAGGCGTGCGTGTCTCAGAACCTGACGGTGCTGAAGTCGAACCAGGTGACGGTCCGGGTGCTGAACGGCGGTGGGGTCCGCGGCTTCGGGTCCGAGGTGGGCAAGGTGCTGCGGAGCCGGGGCTTCAACGTCAAGGGAATTGGGAACACCGATGAGAAGATCACTGTCCCGGTGATCATTGTTGGTGCCGCGCAGGAGAACCCCGAGGTGCAGCTGGTGGCGAGCCAGTTCCAGCAGGTGGAGTTCCGGGTCGACCAGCGCCCCGACCACAGCGTTGATGTTCTCCTGGGCCCCAAGGTCGGCGACGTCATGCCCGGGGCCGGCTTCAAGACCGAGATCGCGGTCCCGAGCGGGACCGCCTGCCTGCCGTCGCAGACTCCGAGCCCCAGCGCGACCCGCTGACCTGCCCCACTGGCCGACCACCCCACTGGCCCGCTGGCTCCCGTCCCACTGGCGCAACCCGCTGGCACCTCCCCGTACGACCCACAGGCCTGTGCCCTCAGCCGCAGCCTCGTGCGTTCATCTCCTGGCAGCGTCAGACCGCGTGAGGGCCGCGCACGACAGTCGACCAGGTCCGCAAGGACGTCCCGATCCTGGCCGGGGCTGGCTGGTGGCTGCGCCCAGGCGCCAGGCGCCGGGCCATGACGGCCCCGGGGACTCGTGGCCTAGGTGGGCTCAGGAGACGACCAGCGGGCCAGCCGGCCGCGGCGGTCAATCGCCCGGAGCTGGTCCTCGACCTGCTCCCGGACCGCCGAGGGCGTGACCAGCAGCAGCTCGTCACCCTCGCGCAGGGTGTCGCTCCCGTGCGGGGTGAAGGTCTCGTCCCCTCGGATCACCAGGCTGACCTGGGCATTCGGGGGAAGCCGGAGCTCAGCGACGCTGACCCCGTGAAGACGGGACTCCTCCCCCACCGACAGCTGCAGCAGGTCGGCCTCGACCTGGTCCAGTGGGGCCACCTCGATGTCGACCTCGTTCGGGTCGCCGACCAGGTCGAGCAGGCGGGCAACCCAGGGCAGCGAGGGCGCGTTCAGCACGGTCAGCACGATCACTGTGACGAAGATGATGTCGAACAGGTCGTTCGCCGACGGCAGCCCGGCCGACATCGGGATTGTCGCCAAGATGATCGGGACCGCGCCCCGCAGCCCGGCCCAGGAGACGAAGGCCTGCTCCCGCCACGGGATCCGTGATGGGGTCAGCACCAACGCCACACTGATGGGGCGGGCCACAAAGGTCAGGAAGAGTCCCAGGATGACCGCTTGCACCACGATGGTGAGGCTGATCCGCGACGGCGTCGACAGCATCCCCAGCATGACGAAGAGCACAATCTGGGCGAACCAGCCGATCCCTTCCGCGAACGAGCGGGTGGCGTGCCGGTGAGGCAGCTTGCCGTTGGCCAGCAGCACCGAGCAGGTGTAGACGGCGGCGAAGCCGCTGACCTGAGCGACGACGCCCACCCCGTACACGATGATCGCCCAGCCCAGCGAGGCCAGGGGGTACAGGCCCGGGGCGGGCAGTGCCAGGTTGCGGAGCAGCCGTACGCCGAGCCAGCCCAGCGCCGCACCCAGGGCCAGCCCACCGAGCAGCTGGGCCACGATCATCAGCCCGGTGATCGGCAGGTCACGGTAGCCGATCTTGCCCATCGCCAGGTCGGTGGCGGCGATCACCACCAGCAGCGTGGGGGCGTCGTTCAGCCCGGACTCCCCCTCCAGCATCGCCTTGACCCGGGGCGGCAGGGAGACCGAGCGGAGCACCGAGAACACCGCGGCCGAGTCGGTCGGCGCCATGATCGCCGCCACCAGCACCGCGATCGCCAGCGGCACCCCCAGCGCCAGGTACCCGAAGGCCGCCCCCAGGGCGATCGTGACCGCCGCCGCCACGGATGCCAGCATCACTGAGGAGAAGAACGCGGGCTTGATGTCGCGCCACTTCGTCGACAGCCCGCCGTCGGCCAGGATGATCGCCAGGGCGGCGAGGCCCAGGTCGTGGGCGAGGACGGCGTCGTTGAACAGTGAGCCCTCGGCGGGCACCTCCATCACCACTCCGAGCAGGAGGAAGACTAGCAGCGCCGGGAGCCCGAGCCGGTCCCCGATCTTGGCCACGATGACGGCCACGACGACGACAACGGCCCCGATCAGCAGGAGGAGATCGATACTCATCGCGCTTCCCTCCTGTGGTCGTGTACCCGCAACCTATCGGTTTCGCCGCTCATGCCGCGCCCCACCCCCAGCATCTGGGACGGCCGGTCGGTGCTCGATCCCTGCACCCGTTCAGAACCCGCACCCGTTCAGAACCCGCACCCGTTCGGGCCTCGGCGTGCCAGGCCGAGCTCCCGCGGGCGACTGTCACCTGCCCACGGGGCCGGCCGAGCCGCTCCCTGGCCGGCGGACCTCGAAGAACCGTTGCAGCACCTCGCCGCAGGCACCGGCCAGGATCCCGCCCACCACCGTCGGGCGGTGCGGCAGGCGAGGGTCGCGGACCACGTCGAAGAGCGAGGCGACGGCACCCGCCTTCGGGTCGTACGCGCCGAGCACCAGCCGGTCGACCCGGGCCTGCACCAGCGCCCCGGCGCACATGCTGCACGGCTCCAGGGTGACCACCAGGGTGTGCCCGTCGAGGCGCCAGGTGCCCAGCTCGGCGGCCCGGCGCCGCAGCACCAGCACCTCGGCGTGCGCGGTCGGGTCGAGGCCCCGCTCCCGCTCGTTGCCCGCCACCTGGACGACCTGCCCGGCGGCGTCCAGCAGGACCGCGCCGACCGGGACCTCACCCGCGCTGCCAGCGGCCTCGGCGGCCCGCAGCGCCAGCCGCATCGCGTCGTCCCACCGGCTCACGGCTCCACTCTGCCAGGACCCTGAGAACCGGGCCCGGCCAGAGCCGATTCGACCCCAGGAGCGGGCCTGGCTACACTCGTGCGCGGTGGCGTGTCCGAGCGGCCAAAGGAGCGCGCCTCGAAAGCGCGTGTGGGGCAACCCACCGTGGGTTCAAATCCCACCGCCACCGCCACAGCGCCCGGGTCGAGGGCAGTCGCCGCCGGCCGGTGAGTCAGGCGTCGGCGATCTTGCGGACCTGCGGGCCGAAGTGGATCGCGTCGGCCACCTGCAGCGCCAGCTCGTCGGAGGTGGCGTCCCAGTCGGAGCAGATCGCCTCCAGGTTCATCGCTGACAGGCCCTGGTCGGTGAAGATGTCGAGGTCACCCACCAGGCCGTCCTCGTCGTCGTCCTCGGGTACGTCGATGCCCAGGTAGTCGACGATGTCGCTCGCCAGCGACCAGGTGTCGGCCGCGTACACGTCGGACAGCACCACCTGGACGTGACGGCCCCGGACCCGGACCGCGGCGAAGAAGTCCCCGTCGACCGACACCAGCGCCGAGGCCCCGTTGTCGCCGGGGAGCCGCCGCAGCTGCGCAATCAGAGCGTCCAGGTCGTTGGCCAGGTCTGGCTCCAGGGCGGTCACCACTGGGGTGCCGTCCTCGCGGTGCAGGGCCACGATGAAGTCGACATCGTCCTCCGTGGCGTCCTCAACGTCACCGAAGTCGAGGTCGTCGTCATCGTCGTCAGTGTCATCGTCGTCAGGGTCGGCGTCCTCCAGGCCCGGCCGGTCGTCGCCCAGGTCGCTGGGGTCGAGGTCGTCACCGTCGTCGGTGCCATCGTCGTCAGGGTCGGCGTCCTCCAGGCCCGGCCGGTCGTCGCCCAGGTCGCTGGGGTCGAGCTCGATGTCGTCACTGGTCATGGCGCCTCCCTTCGAGGCTCAATATCTTCACACGTCCCGGCTCAGCGCGCAGCCCGGGGGCGCCGATCCTCGATCACGACCCACCTAGGGGTTGTGCCATGGTTGGACCTGTGGACGTGCGAGTCATCGATCATCCCCTGGTCTGGCACAAGCTCAGCCTGCTGCGCGACAAGCACACCTCGTCGCCGGTCTTCCGCCAGCTGGTGGAAGAGCTGGTGATGCTGCTCGCGTACGAGGCGACCGACCAGGTGCGGGTGGAGCCCCTGCAGATCGAGACCCCGGTGACCACCACCACCGGGGTCACGCTGTCGAGGCCGCGGCCGCTGGTGGTGCCGATCCTGCGGGCCGGGCTGGGGATGCTGGAGGGGATGGCGCGGCTGATGCCGTCGGCCGAGGTCGGCTTTGTGGGGATGGTCCGCGACGAGGAGACCCTGGAGCCCTTCACGTACGCGGAGCGGCTGCCGGCCGACCTCTCCGGGCGCCAGTGCTACGTTCTCGACCCGATGCTGGCGACTGGCGGCTCACTAGCGGGTACGGTTCAGTTCTTAGTGAAGCGGGGCGCCGACCACATCACCTGCATCTGCCTGATCGCGGCACCCGAGGGCATTGCCCGGATGCGGGACCTGCTGGAGCAGGTCCAGGTCCCGTGCACGCTCGTGGTGGCGGCGGTGGACGAGCGGCTGAACGAGGTCGGCTACATCGTTCCCGGCCTGGGTGACGCCGGAGACCGGCTGTACGGGCTGGCGCAGTAGACGGGACGGGCGCGCCAGGCGCGGCTCCGCTCTGAGACCCGTTCCGCTCCAGGCCTGCTCTGGTCGCGCCGTGCGGGTCAGCCAGCCCTGGTGGGTCAGCTAGCCGGGTCGGGCTGGCTCGGCACCTCCGCTGGCTGTGCTGCGGCCGGGACCGGCTCGGGCAGGTCCGCACTCGGGGCTGGCTCGCCCGGGTCTGGCTCGGGCGCAGCCGCGCTGGCCTCCCCTGCCGCCGGGCTCGGCTCGGGTACCGCCAGGCTCGGCTCGGGCGCAGCCGCGCTGGCCTCCCCTGCCGCCGGGCTCGGCTCGGGTACCGCCAGGCTCGGCTCGGGTGCAGCCGCGCTGGCCTCCCCTGCCGCCAGGCTCGGCTCGGGTACCGGGCTCAGCCCCGGCACGGCCGAGAGGTCCCGCACCACCGGGCTCGTCTGCTCGGGACGCGGCTCCTCCACGGCCGGGTGCTCCCGTACGGGGACGCGTCCTGCGACCGTGGCGGGCGGGCCCGCGGCGCCCGGGCCCTCCGAGACCAGCACCACGGAGAAGGCCGCGACGGCGAAGGCGACCGATCCGATCGTCCAGGTCCAGACCGGGGCGGGGGCACCCGGCCAGGTCCACGGGTCGGGGGCCCCCAGAAAGAAGGCTCCCTCGGTCCCGACCGCGAACCGGCGCATGAAGGCCAGCAGCGCCGAGCAGTGAGCCACCGACACCGCCAGCCACACCGTCAGCGCCTGCAGCCGGGTCAGGCTGAGCTGGCGGCCGAAGACCGGCGCCACGCAGCTGCCGACCAGCACCGGCAGCAGCGGCAGCACGTACCGCGGCTGGATGACCTCGTTCACGTACAGCAGCGAGACCTGCAGCAGGTACAGGGGCAGCGCCACCAGCAGAGCAGCGACCGTCCCGATCACCAGCAGCTTGCCGAGCGTCACCTGGCGCAGCCCGACCAGGCACAGCCCGGCGGCCACCGCCAGGGCCGGGACATAGACCGAGCTGGGCATCGGGGCGTCCAGCTGGGCCAGCGGCCAGGTCCCGTAGTTCCCGATGACCAGGCTCAGAATCTCGTCCAGGTTCTTGAAGAACGTCAGCCGGGCGTTGCGGTGGCTGACATCAATGCCCGCCAGCACCGCCGGAGTCTGCATCGCGCCGATCTGGGAGGACGAGAGCAGCACCACCGCGCCCCAGACCGCGAGCAGGCCCGGCACCAGCAGCCGGAGCAGGTGGGTGCGGAACTGGCGGTGGTAGATCACCACCGCTGCGGCCCCGGCGACCACCAGGTACGGGCCGGCGTCGGAGCGGGCCGAGCCGGCCAGCAGCGCCCCGGCTGCGACCAGCACCGCGCTGCCCACGACCCGCCACCGCTGGTCGGCGTAGGCCAGGCAGACCATCCCCAGAAAGGCCGCGGTCACCCCGATCAGCGACCAGCCGGACGGGTTCATCGAGGCCACCATCGACACCCCGAGCGGCAGGTACGAGCCGAGCACCGTGTACACGAGCAGCCGCCGTACGGTCCGGCCGCCCACGACCACGACCCCGGCCCCCAGCAGGACCGCGACCACCACGGTCAGCATCCGCATCGCCAGCAGCGACGAGTGGGTGTCGGCGCCGACGAGCAGGTGCAGCGCCTTGTACATCCCGCCCGGGTAGCCTCCCTGGTCAACCCGCCAGGTAGGGACCTGCACCTGGGACGACAGGGCGCTCGTGCACTCGGCTGTCGTCTTCAGGCTGGACTGCCAGCACAAGGAGCGGACCCCGACCGCCTCGGGGACGTCCACGGTCAGCTGCCCCTGGCCGTCGGTGGCGGTCTGGCAGCCGTACGCCTCGTACGGCATCGGGCACCAGATGCTGGCCAGGTGGTACTCCTCGTCAGGAGAGGAGGCCGGCGGAGAGGCCACGGACCAGGCCCAGCCCAGGACCAGGACCGCGACCGCGCACACCAGCCCTGGCAGGACTCTGCGAGCCTTCACCCCCCACGTCGTCACCCTGCGGACCCTACCTCAGCACGCCCCGTGGGCAGGGCTGGGCGCGGGCGGCCAGGCCGTCGGCGGACCGGGGCGCCAGCGAGGCTGCCGGCGGCCGCGGCCCAGCTCAGTCGCCGAGCCCCTGGAGCTGGGCGACGATCATCAGGTGCACCAGGGCGTCACCCTTGTCGTAGGTGCCGGGCGCGAGCGAGCCGCCGAGCAGCTCCATGGGGTTCGGGATGTACACCTCGCTCGGCGCCAGCGGCCCGAGCAGCTGCTCCAGCTGGGCGACCTTGTCGGCCTCGAAGATCACCGACTGCACGTACGGGTCGTCGAGGACCTGCTCGCGGAACTCGCGCGGGTGCATCGCCCCGTACGAGCGGAAGGCGCCGCGCTGCGGGTAGAGGATCCCGTGCTCGCTGGTGGCGGGCTGGTAGAGGAAGAACAGCCCGAGCGCTGAGTGCCCGACCAGGTGGGTGAAGTCACCGACGTGCCCCTGCCAGTCGGACTCCTCGAGGGTGATGGGGTCGGAGTAGAGGGTGTATGTGGCCGCCATGGCGGTGACGCTACCGGCTGTGCAGGCTGGTGGGGTAGTCCCCGCGGCGGACGAGGTCGGCGACCCGGGCCCGGACCAGCTCGGTGTCGGCCGCGTAGGTGACCCCGAACCAGGAGTCGTCGGAGCGCAGCAGGTCCACGGTCGCCTCACCGGCGGCGACCATCTGGTCGACGACCGCCGGCAGGTACAGCTCGCCCTCGGCACCGGCGTCGAGAAAGTCAGCGAAGCGTCGTCCCAGGGCGTCGAAGACGCTCGGCCGCAGGCCCCAGATGTTCATGCTGACCGGCTCGTCGCCTGTGAACCGGGCTCCGCTGGTGTCGGTGATCCCGGTCTCAGTACGGGCGATGCCGGTGCGCTCGACCACCCCTGCGAGGCGGCCGTCGCGGGCTGTGCAGATCCCGCGGGAGACGGTGCCGTGCTCGGACAGGGTCCGGTCGAGCCGGTAGCCGACCAGGGCGTACTGGTCGGGCCCGCCCTGGGACAGGAAGCCGACCAGGCTGGCGAAGGCGGAGGCGCCGTAGAAGTCGTCGGCGTTGATGCACACGAACGGACCGTCTACCAGGTACCGGGCTGCCCAGACGGCCTGCCCGGTCCCCCAGGGCCTGGTCCGGCCCGGGACTGGCGCCCGGCCGCCGGGGAGGTCGTCGAGCTCCTGGAAGGCGTACTGGACCTCGACCCAGCCCTGGTAGCGGCTGCCGACCTGCTCGGCGAAGGCCTGCTCCAGGTCTCGGCGGGTCACGAACACCACCCGGTTCACCCCGGCCCGGACGGCGTCGTAGACGGCGTAGTCCATCACGGTCTCCCCGGTCGGCCCGACCGGCGTCAGCTGCTTCACCCCGCCGAACCGCGAGCCCAGGCCTGCCGCCATCACCACCAGGTCCATCGCATGCTCCTCACCGGCTTCGCCGTCGCAGGGTCGACGCCCTTGCCCGGGGACATCTTGCCGGACGCTCCGAGGTCGCATCTGACCCTGAGGCGCGGTAGAAAGGCCTGTACGTGTCCCCGCCCAAGGAGCCCGTCGTCATGTCGAGTTCGTTCTCAGAGTGGATGGCCGGTGCTGCAGGCCCGTCCGCCATGGGGCTGGACGACCCTCAGCTGGAAGACCGGACCCTCGAGCTGAAGCGCCGCGAGGAAGAGCTGATGACCGAGCGGGAGCGGGCGGACCGGGCCTGGGCCGAGACCGTGAAGGTGTGGACCGAGGCGACTGGTACGGGCCGGGTCGAGGACGGGGCGGTCACGGTGGTGGTGGATGCCCAGAACCGGGTGGTGGATATTGAGCTGACTCCTCAGGCTGTGCGGCTGGGCTCGATCCAGAACCTGCGGCGGGCCTTGCTGGAGGCCTGTGACGAGGCGGTCGCTGATGTTCAGAGGCAGCTCGCCCAGGCCGCGGGTGTGGAGGTCGGGGAGGACCCGGTGGCCGAGCTGCTGAAGCTGGTGCCTGAGATCGCGGAGGTGCTGCCGTACGAGCTGCGTCACCCGGCTCCCCGTACCCGGGCGGAGGACGACGATGAGTGACGTGTTTGTCCGGTTCGAGGAGGTCACCGTCTGCGCCAGCCGCGTAGCTGACCTCGCCGGTGACTCGGACCAGAAGGTGAAGGACCTGCTCACCAGGTTCGAGGGCTTCGACGCGCCCTGGGGCGGAGACGCCCCCGGGCAGGCCTTCTTCAACGCCTACCAGGACACAGCCCGCGAGGCCCTCAGCAACGCCGCTCAGGCCCCGCACCAGGTCCAGGCCATCTCCGCAGCCCTCGCCGCGACCGTGAAGGCGTACCGGGAGAACGAGCAGACCAACGCCGACATGGCAGGGCACAGCCACTCCGGTGAGACAGAGAGCTTGATGGCATGATTCCCCTTTTCACCTCGGACCTGGTCCCAGGATGGGTAGCGGAAGGCCTGTTCCCCGAGGCCAAGGAGGACCAGCTCGCCCAGCTGCAGGAGACCTGGTCAGCCCTTGCCGCAGCCGCCAGCAGCGTAGAAGGCGACCTCGCCACCCAGCAGCGCACCCTGTTCAACGGCAACTGGACCGGCGGAGCATCGGACAAGGCCTCGCAGCAGATCGGGACCGTGATCAGCTGGGCCGGCACGATCGCGACCACCTGCACCAGCCTCGCCGAGGGAGTCGGGCGCGCCTGTGCCCTGATCCAGCACACCAAGACCGCCCAGAACGTCGCCCTGCAGGCCCTCGCCATCCAGACTCAGCGGCTGATGCTCGAGATCCTGCTCAAGCCGACCGAGAGTGAGAGGCTGCTGCAGCAGGCTCGGCAGATGCAGGTCCTGACCCGATCGATCCTTGAGGCGCTGCAGGCGGCACTGACCGACCAGCTGGGCCAGCTGGGCTTCACCTCGTCGATCCAGCCGTCCCTCGCCCCGAAGCAGGCCGGTGAGGACGCCAAGAGCGCGGACGGCCTCAACGCCCAGAACGTCAGCATGATGCTAGACGCCAACGGGAATCCCGTCCCCCGAGACAGCTCCGGCTGGGCTAGCGGTCTAGTCCCTCCCGAGCCGGGAGTGGATGTCGAAGCGGCCCTGGGGAGTGAAGACAACGAACGCGCCTGCACTGCCACCTCGCAGACGGCGCTCCCAGGCGTGCCTGTCGGTAACGCCTCCATGATGCTCAGTGACGAGGCCCGCAGCACGGTACAGCAGCAGGCAGCGGCGACCGTCAGCGGCGACCCAGGAGCCCCCATGCCCACGGCCGCCGAGGTGGGGGCGGCCCTTGCCCAAGGCGCTGACCAGGTCGCAGTCCCCCCCGTGGCACTCAAGCCCGGGGAGAGCCCCCTGGACGCTGTCGTCTCGTCGCCGCCTCCCGCAGGCGGTTTCCCACCCGCTGCAGAAATGCCTGCAGGAAGAGGAGGAGGGGGGGCCACGCCCGGCGGGCCCGGTACCACCGGGGACGCGGGTAGGGTGCCGGCTGAGCCCGGTGCCTCCGGGGAAGCGGGCAGGTCCGGTGCCTCCGGGGAAGCGGGCAGGTC
>ERZ772827.69-NODE-69-length-55869-cov-5.150858_pt1 | contig 55869 bp, 47 predicted proteins | sample MGYA00580850_ERZ772827 | MGnify/ENA primary metagenome ERZ772827 (study PRJEB29015, sample SAMEA2737950) | human oral metagenome | biome: human oral; feature: human-associated habitat; material: dental | place: China | collected 2145 ... | reverse complement strand
TGTACACACGTGTATACTCATGCCTCCTCGGTAGGAGGTATTCGCTTGGCATATCTATGCTGGGACATAGATACTTCTATCTTCGGTGTATGCTCTTTGACGACCTTGCCCTCGCACTATAGTGATTTCATGCCTCAGCCCTGGCGGCGAAGGAGTAGCAGCAAGGCTTACCGATAGCGACACGAGTATCACCTCCCTACCCCCTCCCCTATCCGCCCTTCCTCTCCACCCTATTGCTGGTGCGCGACGAAGGCTCCTCCCGACGACACAAATCCCCATCTCCTAACTAGCTCTGTATCGCACATTTCGAGAGGCGATCAGCGAACATACCGAGAAGGGGAAATCGAACATATAATGAACGCCTCAATCACCTATGTAAGGTGACCGAGGCGTTCATACCGAGAGCGCAAGTGCGCTCTCGGTATGAACGTTTTTACCCTCTAGGAAGGACTGATACATAGCGTATTACGAGGGGGAAAAATCTCTATCATTCTCCTTTTGCATAGGAGCAGGCCAACTTGCTCATACCCCTCTAGGTAGCGATGCTGAGGGCATAGAATGAGCAAAAGAGTGGATACATCTCCTCTAGCTATTGCAGGAATGCGGAAGTTGTACTACCTTTGCGGTGTCAAAAGACGCTTCGAGCACTCTTCCTTAGCTCAGTCGGTTAGAGCATCTGACTGTTAATCAGAGGGTCCTTGGTTCAAGTCCAAGAGGAAGAGCAGGGAGGTCAAAACAAGATCTCTACACAGCATCTAGATCCCAAGGCTAGACAATAGCCTTGGGATCTTTGCTTTTATTTGGGCAAGCCCCCCACTCCCTCACGAAAGAACACATCCAATCGCAGAGAAGCCAGACAGATGAGGATAGCTGCCAAAGGGTAAGATACCTCCAACTGCAATTAGGAAGAATGATCCAGTACCCTTTCGGAGAAGCGACCTTTACACCCATCCCACTCGGACTACACACAACCCCTCCTCCTATACATTATATTATATAATTATATAGCGAGCTCGGCACAATGCTACAGCCCGCTCTATACATTATTACATATAGGGATGCTCATCGCACAGCCTCTAACCGCCCCCTACCGTGTGAAGAAACACCCCAAACACACCCATCAGCCCCCAAACATAGCCCTAACGAGTCACTCCAAGACTGACAGAGGGTATAAAACAGCCTCCTCTCCGCCTTGAGTGGAAGAATTCTTCAAGCAATCTATCTCCCTCTCTATCACACACCTTAGGAGATGGATCTAGCAAGACTTCGTATAGAACTTTCGGAAGTATTTGGTCAGTTCAAAAACTTGCATTACCTTTGCAGTGCAAAAGGGAAAGGCAAGCCTCCCTAAAGCAAGATTGACATACTGCGGAAGTAGCTCAGTTGGTAGAGCATAACCTTGCCAAGGTTAGGGTCGCGGGTTCGAGTCCCGTCTTCCGCTCCATAAAAGGTTTCCATAGTTTTGATGTGTATTTGTTTGATGAGGCATTCTGAGATTACTTGTTAGTATCTTGGGATGTTTCCTCTTTTATACCCCTAGCTATAGCACCTTACCTATTGCCCTCCCCCTAGACACATAGCCCTGCAATAGGCCTCACCTTCGCCCTCCAGCTTACTACCTCCCAGCTTACTGTCCCCACCCAAGACTGCTATCCTAGGAGATGCTAGACCTACCCGTGTCGCCACTCTCTAGTGCAGATAGAGCAAGGTGCAAGACACAAAGGGAGGAGAAAACTGCAAGGCAAGGAGAACCCATATTAAGGGGAAAGTCACTATCTTTGTCTTAATTAGAGCTAGCGACGCCCCTTCCATTCGCTGGGGTGGCAGAGCTAGTGAATAAGACAGAATAGAACAAAACAAATTAAACACGTAACAACAGAATGAAGAGATTATTGCTCCTAGCCCTAGGGCTTTTCGCCTGCGTACAGCTCTCCTTTGCCCAGAAGACCGTAGAGGCCGTACACCTCAAGAATGGTAGCGTCATCTATGGCACCATTATAGAGCAGATCCCAGGCCAGCGAGTAAAGATCCAGGCTCGTGATGGCTCTATCTTCATCTATACAGCCGATGAGATCAGCCGCATCACACGTGAGAAGGCACCCCAGCAAGAGCGCCAGATCATCTACCTAGATCGTAACTACCCTCTCCTAGGGGCTCATGCAGAGCTTGGTATCACGGGCTTCGGTAAGGACATGCGTCTAGAGCTCCTACCCTCCGTAGGTGCCTACATCAACCGCCACATCTACCTCGGTGCTGGTATCGGCCTCAACTTCTCTAGCTGGAAGTATGCAGCTGACAGCAAGAGCTTCTGGCTCCTCCCCATCTATGCTCACGGACGTGGCATACTCCCACTCGGGACAGAGTATTTCACTCCCTTTGCTGACCTCAAGCTCGGCTACAGTGCAGGGCTAACGAACTCACAGCTCAGCGGGCTATACTTCTCTGCTGCTCTCGGAGTGGCCGTGAAGAAGTACACGTTCAGCATCGGGTACGGCTCTCAGTCTGTCAAGATCGGCACGCTCAACAATGCCACCACGACAGCTAACATGAGTGGCCTCTCCATCAAGCTCGGGGTGACCTTCTAGTCAAGCCCCCTACCCATCGCATACACACCGCCCCAAAGGGGTGAGCGTGTCTCCACCAGCCCCCACACGAGGACTAGCTCCTCGTGTGGGGGTTTACTTATACCTATTCCTTTACAATATCGTATCTTTGTGATTGCATAATTTTTTTGACAAGACGATCAATATGAGAAAGTATCTTGCCTGCATCGCTACGCTCTGCCTCCTCACCTCCTATCGTGGGGTAGCACAGCGTAGCAATGTACGCGCCGCTGATCGCCTGCTACAGAGTGAAAAGCCCAACTTCGCAGAGATCAATAGGCTACTCAAGGAGGCCTCAGCGCACGAGGAAACAAAGAACGACCCCTATACCTATTATATCATGGGGCTCGTCGAACACAACAAGTACAAGGCCGAGTATCGCAAGCTCATCACCCCAGGGGTGGTCGGCGACACTGCAAGCATGTTCCGCTCCGTCGTGGCAGAGATCTACGGCTGGAGGAAGACCGACAGCCTAGAGCGTACCCCCGACAAGACAGGGCGCATCAGCCTGAAGTACCTCAAGAAGGTACAGGACTATGTGAAGGAGGACAAGGACAGGATCTACAGCGCAGGACTCTTCTGGCTCGACCGGAAGAGCTACCAGGAGGCAGTCGATGCCTTCACCGCAGCCCTTAGTGCCCAGCACATCCTCCTCCCCCTAGGCGAACAAAACCTGCCCGCTGACTCCACAACAGCCAACCTCACCTACTACGCCCTAGTCTCTGCCTACACGGGCAAGCTCTACCCTGAGGTCATCCGACTGAGCAGGTACAAGGATCGGGCTGCCAACCGCAACGAGGTCTACCAGTTCGTCGCACGTAGCTATCTAGCCGAGGGGGATACCCTAGGTGCTATGCCCATCCTAGAGCGTGGAGCAGAGCTCTTCCCTGAGACCTCCTTCTTCTTCGGGACGATGATCTCCATCCATCAGGCACGTAAGGAGTACGACAAGGCCGTCGCCCTCATTGACCGAGCCCTGAAGGTCGCCCCAACGAACCCCAACCTCCTAGTGCTACGAGGGAATGTCTACTTCCTAGCGCAGGACTGGGCACGAGCCACAGAAATCTACAAGCAGGTACTCCAGCTCAGCCCAGACAACTATGATGCCCTCTTCAACCTCGGGCAGGTCTACTACAACAATGCAGTGACCCTCCTATCCAAGCCCCTCAGCACCAAGCTCGATGAGCACAAGGCCAAGGAATACTTCCGTCAGTCACTCCCCCACCTAGAGGCCGCCTACAAGCGTTCCCCTGACCAAGTGAGAGATCTGCTGGGCAACGTCTACTACCGCCTAGGCCTAGAGAAGAGGTACGAAGAGCTCTATAACGAAGCAAAGAAATGAACCAACCATCCATAGCCCATCAGGTACGTCAGTCCCTGCTCGACCGCTTCCTCAGCTATGTAGCGATCGACACCCAGAGCGACCCCAAGAGCACCAGCTATCCCTCCACAGAGAAGCAGCTCACCCTACTGCGACTGCTACACGACCAGCTCCTAGAGCTAGGGGTCACCAGTGTGACCCTAGAGCCCAAGGGATATGTCCTAGCGCAGATACCGGCCACGGCAGGCTATGAGGATCGTCCTGCACTAGGGCTGATCGCACATGTGGACACGAGCCCTGACTTCTCTGGGCAGGATGTACGCCCTCAGATCATCGAGGACTACGCAGGTGAGGCTATCCCTCTAGGTACGGTAGCAGAGCTCACAGCACGAGAGTTCCCAGAGCTCATGGAGCTACTAGGGCACACCCTCATCACCACGGATGGGACGACCCTCCTAGGAGCTGACGACAAGGCGGGTGTGGCTGAGATCATGGAGGCTGTACGCTATATCCTAGCTCACCCTGAGCTCCCACACGGCAAGATCTGCATCGGCTTCACACCCGATGAGGAGATCGGAGCAGGTGTAGATCACTTCGATGTGAAGAAGTTCGGAGCGGACTTTGCCTTCACTGTAGATGGAGGACGAGAGGGCGAACTGGAGTATGAGAACTTCAACGCAGCCTCTGCCAAGGTAGTCGCCACAGGGCGCAGCATCCACCCGGGCTATGCCAAGGGGAAGCTGGTCAATGCCATCGAGGTGATCTACCTACTACATGCCTCACTCCCCCACTATGCACGCCCCGAGTTCACGGAGGGCTATGAGGGCTTCTACCACTTGACCCACTTCAGTGGAGACGTAGAGCATGCAGAGGCCGAGTACATCATCCGTGATCATGATCGTGGCCTCTTCGAGGAGAAGAAGACCTACCTCGAGCAGATCGCAGCCGAGATCAATGCCGCCTATAAGCGGCCCGTCATACACGTAGAGATCAAGGATAGCTACTATAATATGTATGACCAGGTAGCGCCACATGCCGAAATGATCGAGCGCGCCAAGCAGGCTATGACCCTAGCAGGTGTCACCCCTCGTATCTCTCCTATACGAGGAGGGACTGACGGGGCACGTCTCTCCTATATGGGACTACCCTGCCCCAACCTCTTCACCGGTGGAGCGAACTTCCACGGCAAGTATGAGTATGCCTCACTAGACACGATGTGTCGTACGGTAGAGACGCTCGTTCACCTAGTCACCGAAGCCTAGTGAAAGGACCAAAGAGACGTATCGCACTGCTGGGCTCGACAGGCTCTATCGGGACGCAAGCCTTAGACATCATCCGGGATCATAGGGAGGAGTTCGAGGCTACGCTTCTCGTAGCACGTAGCAGTGTGGACCTACTGATCGCACAAGCTCGGGAGTTCCATCCACGTGCTGTCGTGATCGCCGATGAAAGCCTATATACCTCTGTCCACGAAGCCCTATCTCCCCTCGGGATAGAGGTCTACGCAGGTAGTACAGCTATCGAGGAGGCAGTCCAGCACCCCGACATAGACATCGTACTGACGGCTATGGTCGGCTATGCAGGACTACGCCCTACGATGGCTGCTATCCGTGCTGGTAAGACCATTGCTCTGGCGAACAAAGAGACCCTCGTCGTCGCTGGTGATCTGATCATCCGAGAGGCTAAGGCTCATCAAGCACGCATCATCCCCGTAGACTCGGAGCACTCGGCTATCTACCAGTGTCTCGTAGGAGAAGATACAGGCACAGAGTCCTCAGTCGAGAAGATCCTACTAACGGCCTCTGGTGGCCCCTTCCGTGGCTATAGCGCCACAGAACTCGAGCAAGTCACCGTAGAGCAAGCCCTACGACACCCCAACTGGGTCATGGGAGCCAAGGTCACGATCGACTCAGCCTCGCTCATGAACAAGGGACTTGAGATGATCGAGGCTCGTTGGCTCTTTGACGTTAGCCCCGAGGATATAGAGATCTTGGTGCATCCACAGAGCATCATCCACTCGATGGTACAGTTCCGTGATGGTTCGATCAAGGCTCAGCTCGGTCAGCCAGATATGCGCCTACCGATTAGCTATGCCTTAGGCCTAACAGAACGTGTAGCCAATAGCTACCCTCGCCTAGACTTCACCCAGTACAGCTTCACCTTTGAGCGCCCCGATATGGAGACGTTCCCCAACCTTGGACTAGCCTATGAGGCGATCCACCGAGGAGGTACAGCTCCCTGTGTGCTCAATGCAGCCAATGAGATCGCCGTAGCTGCGTTCTTAGAGGGGCGCATTGGCTTTAGGCGAATGAGTGAGCTGATAGAGCATGCGCTCACCACCCACACCACCACTCCGCACTACGACCTCGAGAGCCTAGAGGGGATAGACCTAGAGGTACGTAGGCACAGCACAGAGTGGCTAGCAAGACATTAGAATTCCCCCTACCGACAAAGCAATGGATATAACGATTCGTATACTTCAGCTTCTCTTCTCCCTATCGATCCTCGTCTTTATACACGAACTGGGACATTATGCGATGGCGCGCTTCTTCGGAGCACGTGTGGAGAAGTTCTACCTCTTCTTTAACCCTTGGTTCTCACTCTGCAAGTGGACCTCCAAGCGTAGCGGTACGACCTATGGTCTCGGCTGGCTCCCTCTCGGGGGCTACTGCAAGATAGCAGGGATGATCGATGAGTCCATGGACACCGATGCGATGAAGAGCGAACCCAAGCCTGATGAATTCCGCAGCAAGAGTGCCTTTGCCCGCCTCATGATCATGGCTGGCGGTGTGCTCTTCAACGTGATCCTAGCCTTCATCATCTACACAGGTATCATACTCGTCTGGGGGAACAAGGTACTCCCCAGCGATCGGGTGACAGCAGGGATGACCTTCTCTGAGACGGCGAAGTCCGTAGGCTTCGAGGATGGAGATGTGATCCTACGTGTCGATGACCGGGTGTCACCTAATGTCCTTGACTCTCGCTTCATCTCTTCCCTGATCAAGGCCAAGAGTGTCACTGTACGTCGTGGGACAGAGGAGCGGAAGATTGCTATCCCCGAGGATATGATGAATCGCCTCTTGAAGGCAGAAGAAGGCTTCGGTGCACTACGTCTACCCTTCGTCATCGACTCTGTGATGCCTACGAGCCCAGCCAAGGGACTACTACATCACGGCGACCATATCATCGGCGTGGATAGCCTAGCGTGCTCTGACATCGCCGAGGTACAGCAGGCACTACAAGCTAGGAAGGGGCATGAGGTACAGCTCCTCATCGACCGCTCTGGTAGCCAGATAGCACAGCGAGTGCAGCTCGATACCCTCGGCAACATAGGGGTACTGCTACAGAGTGCAGAGCACCTCTATCCCATAGAGCACGTGAGCTACAACATCCTCTCTGCCGTACCAGCTGGTATCGACCGAGCCGTGCAGACGACCTCAAGCTATATCAGTGGGCTGAAGTACATCTTCACCAAGGAAGGGGCTCGACAGATGGGTGGCCTAGGCACGATGGGCAAGCTCTTCCCCTCTAGCTTTGATTGGCAGAGCTTCTGGTCGATTACAGCCTTCCTCTCGATCATCCTTGCGGTGATGAATATCCTTCCGATCCCAGCACTCGATGGTGGACACATACTATTCATCATCATCGAGATGATCCGTAGAAAGCCACTTAGCGACAAGGCTATGACCTATATCCAGACCGTAGGCCTTGTCCTACTGATGGCGCTAATGCTCTACGCCAATGGGAACGACATCTACCGAGCCTTCTTCAAGTAAAAGGCCATCGCCACTATACGATGAGTGACTTTAAGGTACATATCCTAGGCTGTGGCTCTGCTCTACCGACAGTAGCACACTACCCTACCTCTCAGGTTGTAGAGCTAAGGGACAAGCTCTTCATGATCGACTGTGGGGAGGGTGCTCAGAGACAGCTACGTCTGCAGCGCTTAGACTTCGGCCGACTAGTGGCGATCTTCATCTCCCACCTACACGGAGATCACTGCTTCGGTCTACCTGGCTTGCTCTCCACACTAGGTCTGCTGGGCAGGAGGAGAGCACTTCCCATCTATGGGCCAAAAGGACTAGATACCTTCCTCACTCCGTTTATTGAGCAGAACAAGCAGTATCTCGGCTACGAGATCGAGATCCATGTCCTAGATGATCAGACTCCCATCGTCGCCTACGAAGATCGCTCTGTCCTCGTCACGACCCTACCTCTAAAGCATGGGCTACCCTGCATGGGCTACCACCTTCAGGAGCGGGTGACGATGCGGCATATCGACAGAGCCTCGTGTGACTTCTATGGAGTGCCACGGAGCTACTATGCAATGCTCCGAGAGGGCAAGGACTTCGAGACCGAGGAGGGAACTATCATCCCCAACAGTCGCCTCACCGAGGCTGGTAAGCCTGCTCGTAGCTATGCCTACTGCTCCGACACAGCCTACAATCCGAGTCTCATCCCTCTCGTGAGGTGTGTAGATCTACTCTATCACGAAGCGACCTTCCTACAGGATCGCTCCGCACGTGCCCGAGAGACGGGGCATAGCACTGCCGAGCAAGCAGCTCTCATCGCACGAGAAGCCGAGGTACGGCAGCTCCTCATCGGGCACTACTCCGCCCGCTACCCAGACTCTGCGCCCCTACTCAGGGAGGCGCAGGCTGTCTTCCCTCGTACGCTCGCTGCTCGCGAAGGGATGACGCTCACCCTCTAAGTACTCTCATCTCACTCGGCGCATCATCGCCCCCACAGGGGGATAGGACGACTCACTCAGAGGCGACATCTACCGAAGGTCTAGCGATCCGCACCGAGCCCACGTACATCCGAAGATCCGTATGACGACAAAGAAGAATATCCGACGCCTCATCCTCGTCGTAGGGTGCGCCTCGCTCTGCCTACAGAGCCTATCGGCACAGATCTCTGATCCGCACCCTGAGCGGGCAAGGCTCACAGAGCTACAGATCGCCTTCGCAGGACACAACTACCTTGGCTATCAGCACGACCTCCCTAGACTTCCTCAGCTACCCATGCTCACCGAGCACACGGCCTATCGTGAGGCTATCGCCCGGATCATGACGGAGGAGCGAAGCCCCGAGGAGGTACTCAACCGCTACCTCAAGGAGCATCCCCTTGACCTCGATCGCCCCTCTGCCCAGCTCTTGCTTGGGCTCATCTATCTTGACCAAGGGCTATATCCACTAGCCGAAGACCAGCTGCTCAAAGGGGATACGAAGCTCCTGCCTCCACACGAAGCAGCTCAGCACGACCTAGCCCTCGGCTACCTCTACCTACGAGACCAGCGCAGACAGCCGCTCCTGGACGAGGCTCAGGTACTCCTGGAGAATGCCACACAGGACACCTCGATCGTCGGTGAGCAAGCCCTCCTCTACCTCGGCTCCGTGGCTTGGGCTAAGGGATACCTACCGAGGGCACAGAGACTCTTCAGCGACCAGCGTTACTCGCCCGAGCTTGCCCCCGAGGCAGCTTATCAGTCTGCCCTCCTAGCCTTCTCCTCCAGCACCCCAGAGCAGGCCCTAGCACGTGCAGCCGAACTAAACCGCACCTACCCAGCTATGGCTGAGCGTCCTGCCCTCAGGAGTCTCATCGGTCAGACCTACTTCAGACAAGGTAACTATGCTGAAGCCGTACGCCTCCTCCAGCCCCTGCAGGATATGGATGACTACATCCCTCTGACGGAGGAGTCCTATGCCCTCGGGACATCGCTCTACACCCTCGGACAATACCAGCAGGCTGTATCACCCCTCAGCGTAGCAGCGGGTAGCAAGGAGGCGATCGGTGCCCAGAGCCTATTCCTACTAGGGAATACACAGCTGAAACTAAAGAACAACAATGAGGCAGCCCTAGCCTACAGCGCCGCAGGGGAGCACCCCGCAGCGGCAGAGCAGGTACGTGAATATGCGCTCTACAATGCCATCCTACTGAATGACCAGACGCAGCGGTCCAACTTCGGGAAGACCATCCGTATGGCAGAGCAGTTCATCACGACCTTTCCAAGCTCTAAGTACCGCCCCGAGATCCTGCGCCTGATGAAGGATATCTTCCTCACGACAAAGGACTATGCCCAGTCACTGGCCACCCTAGAGCGCCTCACTGTCAATACCAGCGAGCTCAAGGAAGCCAAGCAGTACATCCTCCTTCGCCTCGGGGAGAATGCTCTGACCCAGAAGAAGTACCCCGAGTCGGAGAAGTACCTCACCCGTGCTATCGAGACAGGGGGCACCACAGCCTATACCGCTCAGGCCTACCTCCTACGTGCCATCACACACCTAGAGCGAGAGAACTTCGCTCAAGCGGAGGCGGACGCTACCAAGAGTATAGCACAGAGCAGTACCATCCCCCTAGCCTACTACATCCAGGGCTATGCCCGGTATAATACCAAGCAGTATGGTAGCGCCTATCAGGCCTTCGATAGCTACACGAGCAAGGCTCCTCGTGAGGAGGTCGCTCGCCGTGTAGATGCCCTAAGCCGCATGGGAGACTGCCTACTCATTCAGAAGAAGAAGGCCGAAGCACTTGCGCTCTACCGCCGAGCCAACGAACTCGCGCCAGAGGGGAGCGATGAGGCGGTCTATCGCATAGCTGAGATCTATGGGGACTGGGGACAGTATGCCAAGCAGACCGAGGCACTTGATCAGCTCCTCAAGACACACAAGAGCTCGACCTACGTTCCTCAAGCTCTGTACAACAAGGGACGTGCCCTCATTCTCAGCAAGGCTCCTATGGAGCAGGCCGAGGCTCCTCTACTACAGCTCATCGAGAAGTACCCCGACTCGCAGTATGCCCGACTCGCCTCTATGGAGCGCGCCATGCTCGCCTACAATAGTGGCAAGCACGATCAGGCTATCGCTGCCTACAAGTCGCTGATCGCTCGCTATCCCGATAGTGATGAGGCTCGCTCGGCTCTCTCTGACCTGAGGAACATCTACATCGACCTCGACAAGGTAGACGAATACGCCGCCTATGCCTCCACACTGGGCAACCGCCTTTCCCCCTCCGAGGAGGAGCGAGCACACCTACAGTTCCTATCCCTAGAGAGTCGCTACAAGAAGGATAAGCTCTCCGCTGCATCCGACCTAGAGAACTTCATCCGTGTCTATCCCAATAGCCGTGAGACCCCACGTGCACAGCTCCTACTGGCTGGCGTCTACAGCTCCACCGACCGTAGGCACGAGGCGATAGCTCTCTATACCGCGCTCTCTTCCCCCGCACGCTCCCTAGACCTCCGTATCCCTGCCCTAGAGGCACTCACCGAGCTCTACAAGCAGTCTGGGGAGTCTGCCAAGCAGCTCGACTGCTGGGCCAAGCTCTATGCGATCGAGGGGCTCGAGGCTCCACAGCATATCCGCTATGGTGTCCGTCTATCTCAGGTAGCCTACGAGCAGAAGGACTACCGCCGTGCCAAGTCTACAGCGAGCACCCTGCTTGGCCGTAGTGACCTATCCACCTCATCCCGTGAGGAGCTACAGCTACTCATAGGTAAGAGCGAGGAAGCCTCTGGTGCGACTGCCGCTGCTCTCAAGGCCTACGAACCTCTACTCAAGAGCACCGACAGCCCCTCTGGTGCTGAGGGCTATATCCGCCATGCAAGCCTACTGCTACAGACCAATAAGCCTAAGGAGGCCAAGAAGGAGCTCGATAGCTTCATCGCCAAGGGTACGAGCCAGCAGTATTGGCTTGCCCGTGCCTTCCTCCTACTAGCTGACTGCTACCACCGCATGGGAGATACCTATGTCGCCAAGCAGTATGTAGAGAGTCTGCAAGCTAATTACAAGGGCACAGAGGAGGATATCAAGCAGATGATCTCCGAGCGCCTCGACACCTATTCCAAGTAAGACAAGTAAGATTATGAATAAGCTCATTGTCCGATCTCGCCTCGTACTCCTACTCGTAACCCTTGCGATGGGTGAGGCTCTACTGGCTCAGAGTACGCAGCCACGCCGTGCCGATACCCTCCGTCGTGAGCTCACGGTCATGACCGAGGATGCTGTCGTCCTAGGTACACGTCAGCCTCAGGACCTAGCCTACTCGATCCCCGCCCCCACGCTCACACCTCTGCGCTACAGCTATCAGGATACCCCTATCCCCTTTGCCCTGACACCATCTATCGCACCACTCTCTGCCCTTGGCCCCATGAAGGGTGGGTTCACACGTGCCGATCAGCGTGGCTACCTCACGTTAGCAGGGGGGATTAGCATGAACCTCCGTGCTGGAGCGGGCTATCGTATCATCTCCACCAAGGATGACCTATTCGACGTCTACGGGCGTCTCTACTGGGGCGACAATCCTATAAGCAATGACCTCCTCGTTCAGCCCAAGGCCAAGGAGCTGGCCTGGGGCTTAGGTGCCTACTACCGCCATCACTTCGAGGATCCCACACTAGAGATCCGTCTAGGCTGGCGACAGCTCGGGCACAACTACTATGGGCTCACCACCGTCACGACGGGACAGACCAGCTCGACTGTACTGGCTCAGCTCCCTATCACCAAGCTCTCGACGGGTCTCTTTGGCCTGGATGCCCGCCTAGCACTTGCCGATGATCCTACTGCGGAGTGGCTCTATGATGCCCGCTTCCGCCTAGGCTATGCTGGGACAAAGTATACAGATGGGGTATGGCGCACTGAGCCCAAGCCCACGGAATGGCTACCCAAGCTCTCTCTAGACCTATCCAACCGTCTCAGCAGCACCACACGCTGGGGAGTACAGGGTGACCTCTCCCTATCCATCCTCAGCTTCCCCTCGCTCATCTCAGGGCTAACGCAGGAGCAGGCGATCTCGACCAACCGCATGATCCTCTCCGCTGCCCCTTACTTCCTAGCTGACGATACGAACGACGACTTCTCCTGGAGGTTCCTCGGTGGACTGCGTCTGAGCAATGGTAGCGACCGCAAGGGGGCACACCTCTACCTCTTCCCCCGTATAGATGCCTCCCTGACCTATACCCCATACATACAGCTCCGTCTGGAGACCGATGCCGAGCATCGTCGCCTCGGGCTAGGTGATATGAGTCAGGTGATGCCCTACCTAGATGCCTATACCTTCCCCGACCTCCTGGAGCGTATCTACTGGGCTAAGCTCTCGCTGACGACGACCATCGCAGAGCGTCTATCGGCTGTACTATCTGCCCGATATGCTGGACATAGGGGGGCCGCTCAGTTCCGTCCCTTCGCCTATAACGGCTCTAGCCTAGGTGTCTCTGCTGTGCAGGTCTTATCTCCCATCTCCTTCACACCGTACTATGCCGACTATGGGGAGCTGACTCTAGGGGCAGATCTGATGTACAATCATCGTGGACTCTTCCGTGCCTCGCTCGGAGGAGAATACATGAAGTACCTCGACCCAACCGACCTCCTCTCGGGTAAGGCCGAGTACAAGATCCGAGCCCTAGCCGAACTGAACTTTATCCCCAAGGTAGACCTTCGTATCGGCTACGACCTAACAGGGGCTGTCCGCTACTACGACCTCAGTGGGAAGAGTACGAAGCTCAAGGCCTCGCACCTACTGCATGCCGACCTTGCACTTAGTCTGACGAAGTCTCTAAGCCTCACGGCTGAGGCTCGTGCCCTCCTATTGGGTAGCCAGACACGTTGGTGGGGCTATCACCAGCAGCCCCTAACGGCGCTACTCGGCCTGCAGTTCCGCTTCTAGCTCAGAGGCCACAGAGAGCTCTCCACTACTTCCTCTCAGAGGTATCCTTTCCACTAAGTCCCCCACCCAAGCTCTAACCGAGCTTAGGTGGGGGGCTTTCTCGTTTGTCCTTTTCCCTACGAGAGTAAGACCGTATATACTATGCCGCCGAGGAAATGTAATCCAAGACCATCTCCAGTATCAACTTTATATATAGGAAATATAGGGAGGTAGTTCCTCACGCATGTAGCTCTTCATTGGTGGGGTCAGCAGCGTACCCGCCCTCCCTTTCTGCTACCAGACAAGGGGATATGGGGACCCCCTCTCTAGGCCATGGATCATCGTCCTAGTAAGGAACTAGGAATGGAGACTTGAGAGCGAGGTGGAGCATCTAGGAAAGAGGATACCCCACACTCAGGTAGGCCTACGACCTACTCCGAGTATGGGGCACTCTTGCTGTGGAGGTAGCGGGATACGCTCTCTCTGTGGCTTAGGGGGATGGATTAGAAGTAGTAGCGCTAGGGCCAGCCTCCCATCCTAGATAATCTTACCTGTCCCCCAGTCATCGTCTGTATCAGGATCCTCGATATCTCCAACATAGGAGAAGCCGACGAGGAGATGGAGGGTTTGTGGGAGCTCGAAGGGGCAAGCCTCAGGAGCTTGGTAGGATTCCTTATGTAGCTTATTCATCTTTGTCTTTTCTTAATCGGGAAACATATGATGTCTCAGTAAGCTTGGCCCCTAGGGCTCAGGCTGCCAGTTACGAGCTGGGTCACTCGTCCACTTCTTGTAGAACTCAAAGTCCGCCGTATGGTTAGCGACAGTCATAGGAGTAGCGGTACCACGACCAAGTTCCCTATACGTGATATTGAAGATGGGGTAGTAGACCTTACCCTCCATGTTCTTATTCGTCTTCGTCATCTCGTAGCCTTGGTGGTAGAAATACCTTTCCTTGTTTTGCTTGTAGCCTCCCGTTCCTTGAGAGTAGGTATTACCCGTATAGAAGCGGGCTGGTTTGGCAGCCACAACGGAGACCCTACCTTGGTCATTAGCCAGAGGGAAGTAGAGAGCCACAACGGTCTCACCTACCTGAGGATACTTGGCAGGGGTGGGCTGAGGATTCTTGGGGGCAACGCTTGCCACTGTCTCACTACCATTGATCTGAGCCATCAGATAGTTATAGTGCTCTCCATCCCAACGATGAACTGTAGGACCAGGGAGGAAGGTCTCCGTATTGTGGTCATAACGGAATCCATTGTCTCCTCTCTTCTCATCGAAGTAGAACTTCCCATCGGAGCTAAACCCGTGGTAGAGCTTCTTCACAGGAGAGAGTCCCTCGGAGAGGTGGATAGCTACGTTTAGGTCAGGGCGACGAGTCCGATACTGCTTGCCGTGAGCATCGAAGACTGGCCTTGTATGATACTGTCCATTTGAGATCCCATCAGGCTCGCGCTTATAGACATACTCAGGGAAGTGGTTGTAGACACGGACCATCATCAGATATCCCATCATGCGGAACTTGATCCTGCGGTCCCCTTCGATACCGACCTCGTAGTGCTTCCCCTTCTTATCTATACGCCACTCGAGCTTATTAGCTTCGCTCTTGATGAGGACGAAGTTATTGGGGAGTGTCGCTCCCTGCTGCCAGTTGTCGATACGATGGGCACCGGGGTTGATGTAGGTAGCTATCGCAGGATTAGTCTCCGACACCGACTTGAGACCGATGAGGATCGAGATGTAGCAGCCACTCATCTTCTTTAGGATCATCCTCCTAAATATGGCCTTCTGGTTCGCTGTACCTTTGAAGTTTTCGTCAATAGCCTCATCGTAGCTCAGGCTCTTGCCGTCATTGGAGATCTTCAGCGGAGTCCAAAAGGCGACACGATCAGCCGGCACATTGCTATCATAGATATAGGTGAGGGCGTACACCCGAGGTGCACCCGAGGCATCTGTCGCATCGGCGAGGGCCCTTAGATCTACAAACTTGTTATTAGCTGCTCCGGGATTGATTATTGCAGACGCTCCTTTAGCTTCCCCTGCTTCATCAGGGGCACCAGCTACTTCCTCGAAGGGAGCAACCTCAGCCGTGAAGCTGACACGGAGACCATTCTCCGAGCCTGATCCCTTAGTGAGGTCAACAGGAGCATCCTGTTGTTCCTCCTGTGTGGGATCTACCGAAGGGGTAACGGGAGTCTCCTTGGTGCAGGAATAGAGCATCCCTCCTAGAGCAAGCAGGATAAATAGCTTTTTCATTCGTTAAACTTTAAAATTGAATAATATGACATAGGATATACTGTGTAGACAACACGACGACACAGGAGAGATAGCACCTACTGATCCATCACCTCCCTAGGGGGTCAGTATAAGGCATATCTAAGAGCGAGTAAGTCCATGACAATCATATCTATATGGACTACACACACCCAGTGCCTAGAGTGCGAATATGTACCCAACTACTATTCCAATCTTGGAGGTGTTGAGAGACAATCTTTTTTACGCTCAAATATAAATAAAAAATACAAAACGATCCTAATCCACATAAGGAACACCGATATATAGGGGAATCTTGATTAAACACCAATCTTATTTTATCATCATCCCTCGGGGTATTTCCCTGTTAGATGTTCGATTAGATCTAGTGGATATCCCTAAAGGCTTTCTCCTCTCGTAGACCACTGTGGCACAATAAATCTACCCACCTCACTCGACCAACCCTAAACCACTAGTTAAGTGAATCTTAGCGAACATTCCGAGAGGTCTCCTGAGGACATAATTATATCCGCCTAGAGGACTCGGTATGTTCGTCCCCATCACCTTACATAGGTGACGGGGACGAACATTATAGGAGCGCACCTGCGCTCTCGGTATGTCCTCTCTAGCACTCTCGACGTGTTCACTACAGAGATATAACACACGAGACTAGAGCCAGCTCGAGGCACCTCTATCACAGATGATTAGAGAAGTAAAATAGGGCTCTCTATAGAAACGTCAAGGAGAGTATTGCCCTCATGTAGCAGATTGACAAGGGAGGCACACAAAGCCCTAAGAGAGCTAAGCAGTAGCCGTATAAACACAAACACGCCCCCGACAGCACTTTGGCTGTCGGGGGCGTGATGTCTTATCTAGGGAGATCACTTGGTGATGATGCCCCGGGAGGTCTTGAGGAAGGCAATCACCTGGCGTATCTCAGGGCCATCAGGTACCTGCTCCTCGATCTGAAGGATCGCATCATAGAGGCTAACCTTACCATTGAAGACAAGGCGATAGGCCATCGCAAGGTGACGCTGCGTCCGTTCGCCTATTCCTCCTTTCTTGGCAAGCATGCCCGCATGGATACCTGCATAGGTGGCAGGATTGTCCTTGACCGTGACGTAGGGAGGGATATCCTCCCCGAAGCGACAGCCCGTAAGGATAAAGGCTAAATCCCCGATACGACATTGGGGCTTGGCCGTGACATTGCTGCTGAAGATCGTCTTAGAGCCAATCGTGCAGTCACAGGCGATCTTCACGGCATAGCCGAAGACGTTGTGGTCGCCGATCACACAGTTGTGCGAGATGTGTGTCCCCTCCATCAGGATGTTATGATCCCCGATCTGAGTAGAGACCGTAGGGAGCGAGGAGCGGCTGATGACGACATTCTCTCGGATGACGTTGTGATCCCCGATGACGAGGGTCGAGCTCCCTCCCTGCCAGGAGAAGTCTTGGGGAGAAGCTCCGAGGACAGCATTCTGATAGATCGTATTCCCCACCCCGATGCGAGTACCGTTCATCAGGCTGACATGGGGATAGATCACACAATCATCGCCGATAACGACATCGTCCTCAATGTAGGCAAAGGGGTAGACCTTCACACGCTCTCCGATCTTAGCGCCAGGAGCTATATAGGCTTGTGGACTAATCATAGTGTATCCGCTTGACAAGGAGGTTAGTTAGTGCCCCCACCGAGGGCATTATAGAGATTGACGACAGCCTGCATCTTGCTGAACTGATCCTGTATCAGAGAGAGCCGAGCCTGTAGGAGAGACTGCTGAGCGGTGATGACCTCGAGGTAGGAAGAGGTCTTCCCCGTCTTGAAGAGCATCTCGACGATCTCAACATTCTTCTCTAGGCTCTCTATCTGCTGGGTCTCGGCCTTGATCTTGGCCTCGGAAGCCTGATAGAGCGCAAGAGCATTACTCACCTCTGCCCCCGCATTATAGAGACTCTGCTGGAAGGCTAGCCGAGCCTTCTCTTCCTCGGCCTTAGCCACACGAAGGCCTGCGACGAGCTTGCCATGAGCGAAGAGTGGCTGCGTGAGAGTACCTAGGGCTGAGGCTATGAACTTCATAGGGTTCGATATAGCCTCCCCCAGTGCGCCCGTCCAGCCAGCACTCCCGCTGATATTGAGCGAGGGGTAGAAGGCTGCTCGAGCACTATTCGTCTGATAGTAGCAGTTCGCTAAAGCAAGCTCTGCGACACGCACATCGGGACGAGCCGACAAGAGCTGCACGGGTACACCAAGGGCAAAGGTGCTGGGGAGCTGCTGGGATGCGAGGCTCGATCGACCATAAGAGCGAGGGGATTCGCCTAGGAGTAGTGCTAGTGCATTCTCCGTCGTGGTGATCTGACGCTTGATCTCGGGGATCGAAGCCTCCACAGCATGCAGATTAGCCTTGGCAGACTGGACAGAGGACTCCATAGCTAGACCGACTTCCTTCTGCGCCTTCATCACCTCCAGAGTATGGGCAGCTAGCTCAGCAGCATCCTGGCTGAGCTGGAGCTGTCGGTCGAGCATCAGTAGAGTATAGTAGCTATTGGCAACGCCTGCGATGACTCGACTTCGCACGAGCTGCTGGTAGGCCTGTGCACTGAGGAGCTGAACCTGCGTAGAGCGAGAGGCATTGAGCAGCGAACCGAAGAGATCTATCTGCCAGCTAGCCTGCACCGGTAGAGTGTAGCTATAGGCGGTAGGTGTCCCCTCAGTCTTGCTAGCCGAGATCGAGGGAGCTAGGCTCAGCGAAGGGAGGAAGGAGAGGCGTGCAGATCGTAGCTGAGCCTCAGCCTGCTGCGTGGAGAGGTTTGCAGTGAGGAGATCGACATTCTGCTGGAGCGCCTTCTCGATGAGTGCCTGTAGGTGTACATCTGTGAAGAGTGTACGCCAGGGAGTCTGACCGAAGGAGGTGGTATCTCGGCTCAGTGTATCGATCTGGTCTCCACGATAGACTGAGGTCTGTATCGTGGGACGCTGATACTTCTTGTAGATGCCACAGCCCGAGAGCATGAGGCTGAGGACTAAGAGGGGCAGGCTATGCTTGAGCTTCATCTTGTGGAGCAGTCTTGGTAGTGTTGGAGAACTGGAGAACCTCGCCCGAAGGCTTCGAGGTGATGATGTCGTCAAAGTGCAGAGGCTTGAATCGCTCCTGGAGACTCTGGAAGACAACGAAGAGAGCAGGTACGATAAAGATCTGTAGGATCATCCCGATAAGCATACCACCGACAGTACTTGCGCCGAGCGTGGAGTTCCCATTAGCCCCGACACCACTGGCGAACATCAGAGGCAGGAGGCCGACAATCATCGCTAGAGAAGTCATCAGGATCGGGCGCAGACGAGCCACAGCACCGAGGATAGCACTCCATGTGAGGGCCATACCCGTGCGCCGACGCTCGAGGGCAAACTCCACGATCAAGATGGCATTCTTGGCAAGCAGTCCGATGAGCATAATCAGAGCGATCTGCATATAGATATTATTCGTGTGCCCAAAGATATTTCCGAAGAGGAAGGCACCAGCCAAGCCAAAGGGTATCGAGAGAATAACAGAGAAGGGCAGGAGGTAGCTCTCATACTGAGCACTGAGGATGAGGTAGACGAAGAGCAGACAGAGCCCGAAGATCAGGGCTGTCGTATTGGAGGACTGCTGCTCGGAGCGCGTCAGACCAGCATAGTCGTACCCGTAGCCAGCGGAAAGCGTAGTGTCTGCGACCTCGGAAACAGCCTTTAGGACATCCCCGGTGGCATAGCCCTCGGCAGGCGAAGCCATCACGTCGATGGAGGTGTAGAGGTTGAAGCGATTCACACTCGCCGGGCCGTAGACCTTCTCGGTGGTGATGAAGGAGCTGATAGGTGCCATCTCACCCTTCCCCGTACGTACAAAGATGCTATTGAGAGCGTTAATATCAAGTCTTTGCTCAGGAGGAGACTGTAGGAGCACTCGGTAGAGCTTGCCATAGCTATTGAAGTTCGAGACATACATCCCCCCGAAGTACCCCTGAAGAGTCGAGAGTACAGCCTGTGGAGTCGTGCCAGCACGCATCGTAGCAGCGACATCGACATCTATAACGTACTGCGGGAAGCTGGGGTTGTACTGCGTCATCGCATAGGCAACCTCTGGACGTGCATTGAGTGCAGCGAGGAACTTCTGTGTCTCGGCAAAGAACTTATCCAGTGAGCCCCCAGCCTTATCCAGCATCGTGAGCGACACCCCCGAAGCCATCCCATAGCCAGGCACCATGGGCGGGGTCATAGCCAGTACAGAGGCATCCTTAATCGTAGCCCCATAGGCAAAGAGTTTACCAGCTAATTGAGTTGTACTATTGGAGCGCTCACTGAAGGGCTTCATACGGACGAACATCGAGCCATAGTTAGATCCGGCCCCTCCCATGAGGCTAAAGCCCGAGATACTCATCACCTGCTCGACTCCATCCTGAGCCTTCGCCACATCGGCGACCTCCTTGAGGAGCTTCTCGGTCTTCTCTCGACTTGTACCTGGAGGCGTAGCGACAGTCACCATGACCGTACCTGTATCTTCACTCGGCACGAGTTCACTACTCGTCACCTTCATTAGGAGTACCATGACGATGATACTCACGAGGACAATGAGCCCCGAGGTAACCTTGTGGCGGACGAAGAACTCTACCCCACTGCGATAGGGACGTAGGATGCGATTCTCATACACTGCATTGAAGGCCACATGGAAGCGGTCAATGAAGCTGAGCTTCTTCCCCTCGTGATCCTTGTTATGTGGCTTCAAGAAGAGGGCACAGAGCGTAGGGCTAAGAGTCAGGGCATTGACTGCCGAGATAACGATCGAGACAGCCATAGTAACCCCAAATTCACGGTAGAACGTACCACTAATCCCCGAGATGAATGATACCGGCACGAAGACCGCAGCCATAACGAGGGTGATCGAGATGATAGCCCCCGATATCTCATGCATTGCATCAATACTCGCCGTACGAGCTGAGTCATACCCTTCATCAAGCTTAGCATGTACAGCCTCGACGACGACGATGGCATCATCGACAACGATAGCGATAGCTAGGACAAGGGCTGAGAGCGTAAGGAGGTTCAGTGAGAAGCCAAAGATCTGCAGGAAGAAGAATGTCCCGACAAGGGACACAGGCACAGCTATCGCTGGGATCAGTGTGCTACGGAAGTCCTGAAGGAAGATATAGACGACGATGAAGACAAGGAGGAAAGCCTCCAGAAGCGTCTGGACTACGTGCCAGATAGAGGCATAGAGGAAGTCCGTGACGTCAAGCACATACGTCATCTCCATACCGGGAGGGAAGTCCTTCTCGAGCTCCTTGATCTCAGCCTTGATAGCTGTAACGATGTCATTGGCATTGGAGCCTGCTATCTGCGAGACCATCCCAGTGACAGCTGGGATACCATTGGAGAGTGAGTTGCTACTGTAGCTGAGGGATCCGAGTTCTATCTTTGCCACGTCCTTGAGCCGGATGATATTGCCCGAGGCATCAGACTTGAGAATGATATCCTCGTACTCCGTGATACTCTTTAGGCGTCCCTTGTAGCGAAGCGAGTACTCATAGGTACGATTACCAGACTCACCTAGGCTACCTGGTGCAGCCTCGAAGTTCTGCGCAGAGAGTATCCCCGATACATCAGAGGGTATGAGGGAGAAGGCACGCATCTTGTCTGGATCTAGCCAGAGACGCATTGCATAGGTATCCTGACTGAAGGTATTGGCAGAGCCTACACCCGGTACACGCTTCAGAGCCGGGAGGATATTGATGTCGGCATAGTTCGCTAGGAACTGAGCATCATAGCGTCCATCCTTGCTCGTCAGAGAGTAGACCATAAGCATGCTGGACTGACGTTTCTGCGTCGTCACACCGACACGTACGACGTCTGCAGGCAGGAGAGACTGTGCCTGCTGTACGCGGTTCTGTACATTGACGGCAGCCATATCGGGGTCAGTACCTTCCTTGAAGTAGACCGTAATGGATGCTCCCCCAGAGTTCGTAGCCGTAGAGGTCATGTAGGTCATACCTTCGACCCCATTGATCTGTTCTTCGAGGGGGATAATGACGGAGTTGAGCACCGTCTGAGCGTCTGCTCCAGCATAGGCCGTGGAGACCTGTACGGTAGGTGGAGCGAGATTGGGGTACTGCTCGACAGGCAGCTGTATGAGGCCGATGATCCCAAGTACGACGATGAAGATGGAGATCACCGTCGAGAGTACGGGTCGGTGAATAAATCTATCGAAATTCATAGCTCTGTATGCTTCCTATTAGGGCGATGATTAGTGCTTCCCAGCGGAGGCACCCGTCCCCATCATCTGCTGCTTGATCGCTTCTTGCTGCTTGGCATAGGCCTCCTCAGTGAGAGGCTTGATGATGTCGCCCTCCTTGACCCCAGTGGTGCCTGCGATGAGGATCTGATCACCAGCCTTCAGCCCACTCGTGACTGTGTAGTTCTGCCCATCATCTATGGGGCTCACTGTGATCTCAGTGAAGGTTAGCTTACCATCCTTATCGACAGTATAGACGAACTTCTTATGTAGCATCTCTACGACCGACGTCTGAGGTATGAGGATAGCCCCCTGCGTCTGAGTGGGTACAAGGATCGTCCCAGTCCCACCACTGCGAAGCACTCCATGGGGGTTGGGGAAGTCTACACGTAGGCTAATGGAGCCTGTAGTACGATCGATCACTCCAGTGATCCCCTTAACGATACCCTTCTCAGGGTAGATAGAGCCATCGGCTAGGCGAAGGCGTAGCGGAGGGAAATTCTTGGCAAGCTCGGCTTCGCTAGTTCCCCCCTTGCTCAGGGCAAGGAACTGACGCTCGGAGATAGAGAAATAAACATAGACCAAGCCAGCACTAGAGACCTGTGTCAGTGCGGTCTCTGGGCCAACAAGGTTCCCCGATGTATAGTGTACAGCTCCTACAACACCAGCTACAGGGCTAGTCACAGTACAGTAGGAAAGACTTTCCCTAGCAGAGATTAGGTTAGCCTTAGCCATCTCGAGATTAGCCTCGGCACTCTTAAGAGCATTGGCGACCTCGTCGAAATTGCTTTGGCTGATAATGTTCTTGGCTAGTAGGTCTTGGCTGTTCTTATAGTTAAGTCGTGCGGTCGCTAGACTAGCTTCGGCAGCAGAGAGGCTGGCTGAGGCCTGTGAAGCAGCCGCACGGTAGGTCACATCATCAAGCTGAAAGAGTGGCTCCCCTACTCGTACTCTTTGCCCTTCATCGATATAAACCTTTTTAATGAGGCCCGAGACCTTAGGGTGTATCTCTGCATCATTCTCTCCGTAGAATACTGCTGGATAGCTGTTGTCCAGAGAGAAGTCAGATGTAGCAAGAGTGCGTACAGGGAGCTCAGGGACTTCAGCCTGAGAATTAGTCCCCTGCCCCTTGGAACAAGAGGAGATAAAGGCACTGAAGCCCATTGCTGTGAGCATAAGGCTAAGCGAGGTGGCGATAAGATGTCGTCGCGTCATAATGTATTGTGTCGAGTGATCGTATTGAGTTGTCTTTACGAGCTGATATACGTGCACCCCGCAGATCTTTCCTCCCATCCCTCAGCAGAACAGGAGCCGAGAATATAGCAAAAGGTACGGGTAACCAGCGTCGCAAAGTTACAACTTATCCCCTTTATTGTAGCTGTAGTGCTATCTCTAGCGTCCCAGCAACATCGGAGAGGATACAGCTGTCCGATACCCCATTAGAGGAGTAAATCAGGACGTAGTTTAATGTATCATAAGCGCATTCCCTCCGAGGGTATATATCCTGAGGTGGGAGAAAAGGGGGACTTCAGTAATAAACGAAGTGAGGCTCCACACTAGGTGCGAAGCCTCACACATTGAGTCGGGATGACTGGATTCGAACCAGCGACCACTCGCCCCCCAGACGAGTACTCTAACCGGGCTGAGCTACATCCCGCTCTTGCTTGTTTGCGGTGCAAAGGTACAAAGATCATCTCTAACTACCAAATGTTTCCCGCAGAAAGTCTAAGCCTTCCTTGATTATCCCCTCATCCTCCAGTTCGATAGGCTCTACCTCTCCTGGAGCCAGGATACCCATGAGGACGATCTTCCCTGAGCTATTCTTCTTGTCGTGCCACATGAGTCGGATGATCTCAGGATAGTCCTTGCAGGTATAGAAGAAAGGGCTATAGAGCTCCCGAGCGAGGTACATGAGCTGGCGAATATAGTCTCGTCCCCCCTCTCGCACGAGTGCCGTGATATAGCTCTCGATGAGTAGGCCGAAGACGACTGCCTCTCCGTGACGTAGCCCGCGACGAAAAGTATTCGTATGCGAATAGGCCTCAAGGGCATGTCCCACGGTATGTCCTGCATTTAGGATACGTCTCAGTCCCTGCTCCTCGGGATCAACCTCTACGATGGAAGACTTGTAGGCAATACTTTTAGCGATCAAAGCCTCCCATTCCTCATCCATCAGAGCTACAGGATCACCGATACGACAGACCTCTCGCCATGCCTCTATGCCCATGAGCGTAGCATGCTTGATGATCTCACCATAGCCAGACAAGAGTTCCTCTATGGGAAGTGTACGCAGGAAGTCAATATCGACAAAGACCTCCAGTGGGAGATGAAAGGCACCGATGAGGTTCTTCACTCCATGGTAGTCGATGGCCGTCTTACCACCGACCGAGGCATCTACCATCGCTAGGAGGGTCGTAGGCACATTGATCGTCCGAATGCCTCGCATGTAGGTAGCTGCTGCGAAGCCCCCGAAGTCAAGGAGTGCTCCCCCTCCGATCAAGATCAGCATACTACGTCTCGTCGCCCCTTCGTCTGCAAGCCAAGACCATACCCGAGCAAGGCTATCTGTCCCCTTGACCTGCTCCGTAGCAGGCATTGCGAGGAATGTGGGCTCGGGAAGCATCGTACGCAGGCTCGTGATGAGGGGTGCGTGTAGCTCTGCCACGACCTCATCACATAGTATAAAAAGGCGATCGCAAGCCACTGCCTGAATATAGGCAGAGAGCTTGCGATCAAGCATGTTTGTTCCTAACGTCATAAAGTGGACGGGAGAGCCCCTATGCCTTTAGACCAAGAGCCTCGAGGAGTTCGTCCACAGCAGCACTGAGTCCATCGGGGTTCTTACCTCCAGCTGTGGCGAAGTGAGGCTGTCCACCTCCACCGCCCTGGATATGCTTAGCTGCAGAGCGAATAAGCTGCGAGGCATTCCATCCTCTTCTCTCGACAAGATCCTTAGAGAGCATGAGCGTCAGGCTAGCCTTATCCTGCTGAGGGATACCTGCGATGAACACAAAGGGCTCATTGAGCTCCCCTGCTATCTGGAAGGCTATATCCTTGATGATCTCAGCGGGTGCCTCCCTGCGGACTAGGAAGAGGCGGATGCCATTAACCTCTACGCGTTGCTCTAGGAGACGATGCTTCACCTCAGAGGTCTGCTGGCGCACAAAGTCTCCAACCTGACGGCCTAGATCAGCATTCTCCTCAAGCATCTTCTTAATGGCTGTGATGAGCTGAGGGCTATTGTTGAAGAGCCCACGAATGCTCTGTACCATATCATCGATACCATAGAGGTACTCCTCTGCAGCGTCACCCGAGACGGCCTCGATGCGTCGTACACCTGCAGCCACTGAGGACTCACTGAGGATACGGAAGGTGCCGATACGCCCCGTAGAGTGAATATGCGTCCCACCGCAGAACTCGGTGGATGAACCAAAGCGGATGACACGTACATGATCCCCATACTTCTCGCCAAAGAGAGCCATTGCTCCCATCTCTCGTGCCTCATCGATAGGCACCTCTCTGAACTCCTGTAGAGGCAGGTCAGCTCGGATACGAGCAGAGACGAGACGCTCGACCTGTCGTAGCTGCTCTGGCTCTACCTTGGCAAAGTGTGCAAAGTCAAAGCGTAGGACTTCGTCCGAGACGAACGACCCCTTCTGCTCCACATGGGCACCAAGCACCTCACGAAGAGCCTCGTGAAGGAGGTGGGTGGCAGAGTGATTAGCCTCGATACGATGGCGACGCTCCTCACTGACCACAGCACGCAGCGCCCCCTCTAGGTCAGAGGGGAGCTCCTTCATGAGGTGGATGGCGAGGTTGTTCTCACGCTTGGTGTCGAAGACTTCGTACTTCTTCCCCTCAGCATCGATGAGGAAGCCCTTGTCGCCAACCTGTCCCCCCATCTCTGCATAGAATGGAGTTTCGGAGAGGACGACTTGGTAGTATTGTTGGTTCTTCTGCTTGACCTGACGATAGCGAAGAATCTCTGTTGAGCACTCGATGAGGTCATAGCCTACGAAGCGTACTGCCCCCTCGGCCACAATCTGCCAGTCACCAGCATCGATGGCAGCAGCATTGCGTGCACGCTCCTTCTGCTGCTGCATGGCTGCATCGAAGCCTGCCTCATCGACACTCATCCCATGCTCACTGAGGATCAGGGCTGTGAGGTCAAGAGGGAAGCCATAGGTATCATAGAGGACAAAGGCATCGTGCCCATCGAGGACAGATAGCCCCTTAGCACGGGTATCCTCCATCTGCTTCTCCAGTAGACGTATCCCAGTCTCTAGGGTGCGAAGGAAGCTTTCCTCTTCCTCCTTCATCACCTTTCCGATGAGCTCACGTCCTGCGACCAGCTCAGGATAGGCATCCCCCATCGTCTCAATGAGGATAGGCAGGAGGCTATAGATGAAGGCCTCACGACGCCCAAGGAAGGTATAGCCATAGCGCACGGCACGGCGAAGGATACGGCGGATCACATAGCCAGCCTTGGCATTGGAGGGGAGCTGACCATCAGTGATGGCGAAGGCGATGGTACGGATATGGTCGGCGATGACACGCATCGCCACATCACTCTTAGCATCAGCTCCGTACTCGATACCTGTGAGGGTAGCGATCGCCTGGATCATAGGAGTGAAGATATCGGTATCGTAGTTTGAGGTCTTCCCCTGGAGCGCCATACAGAGACGCTCGAAGCCCATCCCCGTATCGATGACTCGCTTAGGTAGGGGCTCAAGAGAACCATCAGCCTTACGATTATACTGCATGAAGACGAGGTTCCAGATCTCGATCACCTGTGGATGACCTTGGTTCACGAGCGAGAGCCCAGAGACCTGACTACGCTCCTCATCAGAGCGGATATCGACATGGATCTCCGAGCAAGGGCCACAGGGACCTTGGTCTCCCATCTCCCAGAAGTTATCGTGCTTATTCCCGTTGATGATTCGCTCCTTGGATAGGTGCTTCTCCCAGATGCTGGCCGCCTCATCATCTCGCTCTAGCCCATCAGCGGGAGAGCCCTCGAAGACGGTGACATACAGACGATCAGGGGATAGCCCTAGGACACTCGTTAGATACTCCCATGCCCAGTCAATCGCCTCATGCTTGAAGTAATCACCAAAGGACCAGTTCCCCAGCATCTCAAACATCGTGTGGTGGTACGTATCATGCCCGACCTCCTCGAGGTCATTATGCTTACCACTGACACGAAGGCACTTCTGCGAGTCTGCTACTCGTGGATACTTGATCTCAGCATTTCCTAGGATGATATCCTTGAACTGGTTCATCCCTGCATTGGTGAACATCAGGGTGGGGTCACCCTTGATGACCATAGGGGCAGAGGGGACGATCTGATGCCCCTTGCTTCTAAAGAACTCTTTATAGGATTCGCGAATCTCTTTTGAGGTCATTGCTCTCTATACTATGTATTGTATTTTATGTCTTATTAAGTCTAAATCTAAACTATGCCTAGTGGGTTCACTCAGTCGCACAAACGTATGCTACTACTTCGCAGGCCGAGGGATACTAGAACCACTTGATCTTACGGAAGAGGTAGAAGGCAAGTGAGGAGATACACACCGAGACGAGGAAGATCACGAGGAAGGCCCAATACCACTCCCCGAGATAGACATCGACGTTCATCCCAAAGAAGCTAGAGATCATCGTCGGAATGGTCAGCACGATCGAGATACTCGTCATACGCTTCATGATCGTATTGACGTTGTTCGAGATGATGTTTGCTGAGGCATCCATCATACTACGGACGATATCTGTATAGATATTGATCGTGTTGTAGGCCTGCCGTAGCTCGATACTAACATCCTCGAAGAGGTCTGGATCGACACTGCTCGCTCGCGAAGTCGTACGTAGACGCCCGAGCATCGCCTCATTCCCTCGGATCGAGGTACTGAAGTAGACGAGCGATCGCTGCAGACGCATGATACGCAGGAGATCCTCATTACGGATGCTCTGCTCAAGCTCCTTTTCTGCCCGATTGATCTCGAGGTACATCAGCTTCAGATACTTCAGAAACCACACCGCCGATGAGTAGATCATACGAGTAATGAACTCACGCTGACCTGCTATCTGGATATTCTTACGGCGAATATGATTGATGAAGTCTGGGAGCATCTGAGTCCTACGATAGCACACAGAGACCGTAGCCTCATGCCCCGTGATGATACCTATAGGCACCGTCTGATAGGGCATGCCCTGCATCCCACCATCCAGCGGGATACGTAGCACTGTCAGGAGCCACTCATCCTCACGCTCGGCACGTGGGCGCTCATCTATATCTGCGATGTCGGAGAGGAACTCCCTCGGGATACCCAGATCCTCGGTGAGGAATAGGAAGTCATCTTCATCTGGACGCTCCACATTGACCCAGCAGGAGGGGGCATATTCTTCTAGCTCCGGTAGACCGGGCTCCATGCTTATGAAACTCTTCATCTTTATCTTTGACCGACCACGGCTACCCTGTTTATGGGGATAGTATGGGATAGGTCTTATCTACTATGATTGGAGGGGGTTAGGTGATGCAGGGTGAAGCCACATTAGGTCTTCACTATTGGGCTGCCGACCTACCATGCCTCACCCTAGGCTGATGACCTAGGTCCGTGATGAAGGTAGGACGACTGCTATTGAGCGCATGCCATGCGCTCATTCGGAGGGAGGGAGTCGTCCATAGAGTGTCTAGTCTTTACTTACGCAATTATATCTTGTCCTCAGAGGCCACAGCACGTCGCTGTAGCCTCGCTCCAGCAGTTCCCAGCTAGAGACCCACAAAGATACGAAAAAGCCCCTAAGCCCCACACCTCTCTGCCCCTCAACATCTCCATCGCCACCACTGACTCTACAGAAGCCTCCCCAGTAGAATGTGACTTGCCCCAGAGCTACTATGCAAGTAGAGCTCTGGGGCAAGTATCTAAGACGAAAGTGATCGCTAGGGAAATGCCTTTCCTAAACTATCACAAGGGGGGAAGAGGGAGCGTATCCGTGCTCCCCTACCCAGCTATTCGGTTGCTCGCATAGGGGGCTTGACGACCTCTGCAGCTAGACCACGGCCACGCACGACGATCTGAATAGGAGTACCTACGGCAGAGAATTCCTTCTTGACATAGCCCATCCCGATACCGACCTTGAGCGTAGGAGACATCGTCCCAGAGGTAACCTCCCCGATAATATTCCCTTCGCTATCAGCGATCTCATAGTGAGAGCGGGGGATCCCCTTATCCTTCAGACGGAAGGCAACGAGCTTGCGGGTAACGCCCTCGGCCTTTTGCTGCTCGAGGAAAGCCTTGCTGGGGAAGTTCTTATCTTCCTTGAACTTCGTGATCCAGCCTAGACCAGCCTCTAGTGGAGAGGTCTTGTCCGTGATGTCATTCCCATAGAGACAGAAGCCCATCTCTAGACGAAGGGTATCACGAGCACCGAGACCTATTGGACGGATGCCCTCGGGCTTACCAGCCTCAAAGATCGCATTCCAGATCTTCTCACCATACTGAGGATAGAAGTAGAGTTCAAAGCCTCCTGCGCCGGTGTACCCTGTATTGGAGAGGATCACATCGGGGCATCCAGCGAACTCACCGACCTTAAACGTATAGTAAGGGATCTCGGAGAGGTTCACCGAGGTCAGTCGCTGTAGCACCTCCGTAGCCAGAGGCCCCTGTACTGCTAGCTGGGCTATATTGTCTGAGCTATTCTCCAGCTCTGCCCCTACGGCATTATGAGCTTGGCACCAAGCCCAGTCCTTGTCGATATTGGCAGCATTGACTACCAGCAGATACTTCTCATCCTCATAGTGGTAGACTAGGAGGTCGTCGATGATCCCTCCGTCTGCGTTGGGGAAGCAGGTATACTGGATATCGCCGACCTTCAGCTTGGAGGCATCATTGCTTGTGATATCTTGTACAAACTGGAGAGCCTTTGGCCCCTTGACCCAGAACTCACCCATATGCGAGACATCGAAGACGCCGACACCCTTGACCACCGTATGGTGCTCATCGATGATCCCCGTGCTGTACTCGATAGGCATATCATAGCCTGCGAACTCGTGCATCTTTGCCCCTAGTGCCTTGTGGATGGCAGTGAATGGAGTAGTCTTCATGTTTGCTTCTTACTTAGTTTTGTTGTTGTAGTTGTACATGTTGTACCCCAAAGGTAGTAAGATCTACTGAACAATCCTAGCACTTAAGGGCATGCCTCTTCACATCTTCAGCCAAGACCACCAGCATACCCTCTGAAACCACGCACAAGGCTATAAAACGACAGCACCCGAAGCCATAGACTTCGGGTGCTGCTGGTGTATAGTACGTGCCATAGACGTAGGCTATGCCTCGTCTCTAGTACGACGTGATAGTAGCCACATAGAGAGGGGCTAATGCCATACCCGCTCCCACCTCTGGGGGTGAGCCACTAGCGGGAGGCTCGTACATCGGGGAGGAAGTATTCCTTGAGCGACTACTGTTCTTCGGCCTGCTGTAGCTGCTTGACGTAGATGGCCTTCTCCATCTTCTTACGGCGTGCTACAGAGGGCTTGATGAAGGCCTGACGGGCACGTAGTGCACGTACTGCTCCGGTCTTCTCAAACTTTCTTTTGAACCTTCTTAGAGCCTTTTCGATGTTTTCGCCCTCTTTTACTGGAACTACGATCATAATACTGTTAGTCTTATCTTTATTTGTTATCGTTTCTACTCTATTACTAGGTCGCTAGTGCCTTACCTATGCACCAACGAGTGCGCAAAATTACAAATTCTTTGCCTAACAAGCAAACTCAGAGTTGCATCGAGCACAGCACAGATCCCCGACACAGCTACGACGCCAGAGCACATATACCCTATTATAGGGAAGGTCTCTTCCCTCTTCCCTCACCAGGGCATACCCCCTTCGTGAAGAGATGAGGACAACATAAGCCTCCTAGACAACAGCGCCCAACAAAGCTCCGAGACAGGACTGACGCATGCTATCTATCGGTATACTCCTCTCTGTCCCCTTGGGGGGCTTACTTCATATCCAAGGATAGTCGTAGCCATACCCCTAGAGCTCTTAGCGTTAGTCCCGGGAGATCGGCATACGAAAGAGCCCTATCGGGGACATACCTAGAGCGTGGTTGTGTACACGCGTGTACACAGTTGTATACACGCAGGTATACTGTTGTGTACACACGTGTATACTTTACCCTCCTAGGTAGTAGGTATACTCTTGGTAAGATTACCCCTAGAAGACAGATGCTACTATCACTATATCATGCTACTATATTCTGTGTATAGACCTGCGCTCCGCACAAGGGACACGTCTCCATCTTTTACGGACTGCATGCTGGGGGACTAGGGAGTAATGGGACATTTCGTAGGGACTATTCCTGCGAATCATGTATCTTAGTGGGGCAATTGCTTCGTTATAACACTAAATGTTTTTCCCTTTCGACGCAGAATGAGTACAAATAAGGTATATCAGATCCTATGGGCAGACGATGAGATCGACCTGCTCAAGCCCCACATCCTCTTCCTACAAGACAAGGGCTACGAAGTAACCCCCGTCCTCAGTGGCAATGACGCCATTGACGCCGTACAGAATCAGAGCTTTGACCTAATCTTCCTCGACGAGCACATGCCTGGACTGACGGGACTCGACACACTACAGCGCATCAAGGAGCTACGCCCCTTCGTCCCCATCGTCATGGTTACCAAGAGCGAGGAGGAGGAGCTCATGAACCAAGCTATCGGAGGTAAGATCGCAGACTATCTAATCAAGCCTGTGAACCCCAATCAGCTACTCCTCTCGCTGAAGAAGAACCTCCACCAGAGTAGTATCATCAGCGAGGCAACGACGATGAACTACCGCCAGGAGTTCGCACAGCTAAGCGCCCAGATGAGCGACCGCCTCAGCCTAGAGGAATGGAAGGAGCTCTATCGACGCCTCGTGCACTGGGAGATAGAGCTAGAGCATGGGGATGCACAGATGCGTGAGCTCCTAGATATGCAGAAGGCAGAGGCTGGACGACTCTTCTGTCGCTTTATCGCCAAGAACTACGAGGGCTGGATACGTGAGCCTGCTACCCGCCCCGTGATGAGCCCCGACCTCTTCAAGACAAAGGTCTTCCCCCTACTGGATGCAGGCGAAAAGGTGTTCTTCATCCTCATCGATAACTTCCGCTACGACCAGTGGGAGACCGTCAAGGGAATGCTCAGCGAATTCTACACCTTCGACGAGGATCTCTACCTATCGATCCTCCCCACTGCCACGCAGTACGCACGTAATGCGATCTTCTCGGGACTAATGCCCCTAGACATAGCGAAGATGTTCCCCGACCTGTGGGTAGACGAGGAGAGTGAGGAGGGGAAGAACCTCAACGAGGAGCCTATGATCCAGACCCTCCTACAACGCTATCGCAAGAGCTACCCCTTCTCCTACAACAAGGTCTATGAGGCACGCTTCGGCGAGCGTCTCCTAGCTGGTCTGAACGGCTTGAAGCAGTTCCCTCTGAATGTCATCGTGTTGAACTTCGTCGATATGCTCTCCCACGCACGCACCGAGAGCAAGATGATCCGAGAGCTAGCTAACACGGAGGCGGCGTACCGCTCACTGACCAAGAGTTGGTTCCGTCACTCGACGACCTACAACCTCTTCAAGCACATCTCCGAGATGGGTTATCGTGTCGTGCTCACCACCGACCATGGCACCATACGAGTCAATACCCCTGTGAAGATCGTCGGAGACAAGAACACCAACACCAACCTCCGCTACAAGGTCGGCAAGACCCTCTCCTACAACCCCAAGGAGGTCTATGAGGTCAGTGTCCCTGCGAAGATTGGGCTCCCACAGGTGAACCTCTCGGACAAGTACGTCTTCAGCTACAACGACGACTTCTTTGCCTACCCCAATAACTACAACTACTACGTGCAGTACTACAAGGACACCTTCCAGCACGGAGGGATCTCGATGGAGGAGATGCTCATCCCTCTGATTACGATGCAGCCTAAGTAAGTAGTCAGCGACGTAAGATTACTCATATTCCCCTATTTAGATGATAAGAAACATCGTACTAGACCTCGGCGGAGTGCTCTTTACCCTTGATCGGGAGGAGGCACTTCGTCGCTTCGATGCACTTGGTGTGCCGGACGTCGAGAAGATGCTCGACCCCTACCTACAGAGTGGCTACTTCCTCCAGGTGGAGGATGGTCGGATGACCGAGCCTGAGTTCAGAGCTGCCCTCAGTGCCTCCGCTGGACGGGAGCTCACCTATGACGAGATTGCCCATGCCTACTTCGGCTTCCTGCGCTCTGTCGATACCTATAAGTTTGACTTCGTCGATGAGGAGCTGAAGGACTACCGCATCTTCATCCTCTCCAATACGAACCCCTACGTGATGGATTTCTGTGAGAGTGATCGATTCCTCCCCTCGGGACGCCCGCTCTCCTCCTTCTGCGTGAAGAAGTTCGCCTCCTGCGAGATGGGGCTAGTGAAGCCTGACCGCCGGATCTTCGAGCGCATGATTAGCGAAGGAGAGATGAAGCCCGAGGAGACCCTCTTTCTCGATGATGGGCCTGCGAACGTAGCGATGGCAGCTGAGTTCGGCATCCACACCTACTGCCCTAAGAATGGTGAGGACTGGCGTGAACCCGTCCGCCAGCTCCTCAGAGAGCTCAATGCCCAACAAGGGTAATTGACTATCTTTGCCCCAGTATTGATGTAACTTAATCAACGTAATACAAGAATAATTATGAAGAGAATCGTACTCATACGCCATGGTGAGAGCGTATGGAACAAGGAAAACCGCTTCACTGGCTGGACCAACGTAGACCTCTCAGAGAAGGGCGTAGAGGAAGCTAAGAAGGCGGGTGCACTGCTCAAGGAGCATGGCTTCCACTTCACCAAGGCCTATACCTCTTACCTCAAGCGTGCGATCAAGACACTCAACCAGATCCTCGACGTAATGGATCTCGACTGGATCCCTGTCTCCAAGAGCTGGCGCCTCAACGAGAAGCACTACGGGATGCTCCAGGGGCTGAACAAGGCTGAGACCGCAGAGAAGTATGGCGATGCTCAGGTGAAGATCTGGCGCCGTAGCTACGATGTCCCCCCCACACCCCTAGAGGCTACGGATCCACGTGCCCCCCAGGCTGACCCCCGCTATGCTGGTGTTGTCCCTGCCTACCTACCCCTGACCGAGGCTCTCTGCCACACGGTGGCCCGTACGCTCCCCTACTGGGAGGGTGAGATCTTCCCCTCGCTCATGGAGCACGATGATGTCCTAGTAGCTGCACACGGCAATAGCCTACGTGGTATCATCAAGGTCCTCAAGGGGATCTCTGACGAAGATATCATCGAGCTGAACCTCCCCACGGCAGTACCCTATGTCTTCGAGTTCGATGATAACCTCAACCTCGTCAAGGACTACTTCCTCGGCGATCCAGAGGAGATCAAGAAGCTCATGGAGGCTGTAGCTAACCAAGGCAAGAAGGCCTAAGGCTCCCACTCCATATACGGCAAACGCCCCAAGGCTCAGCGCTGAGCCTTGGGGCGTTTTAGTTTAGTTTACGTACCTTTGCGACTCACTCATTCACGCTCCTAGCTCCATATAGGAGCAGAGGGCTCTTGGGTTAGGCAGTGATGCCCTCCCGTATCGACCACCTCCTTCATTCTTACTTGAGTATTAGCACGTATATGCAGCAGACCGCTACCCCTACCCGTCGTCCTAGTTGGTTTGGACTGACCCCACTAGTCGTCTTCCTCCTAGTATATCTCGTCGCCTCGATCGTCTCGGGGGACTTCTACAAGATGCCTATTGCTGTGGCCTTCCTTGTCGCCTCGGGCTACGCTGTGGCGATTACCCGAGGTCTCGGGCTGATGGAGCGTATCCAGCAGTTCTCCCGAGGGGCAGCCGATACCAATATCCTGATGATGATCTGGATCTTCATCCTCGCCGGTGCCTTCGCAGGAGGAGCTAAGAGTGTCGGTGCTGTCACAGCTACGGTGGATGTGATCCTGAGTGTCCTACCAGCCTCTATGCTCCTACCTGGGCTCTTCATAGCCTCCTGCTTCATCTCCCTCTCCATCGGGACGAGTGTCGGGACACTTGTCGCTCTAGCCTCCATAGCACTAGGGATAGCTGAGAGCCTCGGTGTGTCAGATGCCTATGTGGTCGCTATCGTGGCTAGTGGAGCCTTCTTCGGAGACAACCTCTCCTTCATCTCCGATACGACGATCGCTGCTACTCGCACGCAGGGATGTGGGATGCGGGATAAGTTTAAGGTAAACTTCAGCATTGTCTTCCCTGCTGCTCTTATTGCGCTCGGGATCTACCTCGTACGAGGGTTTGATCTACCTGCTACGCCTAGAGAGATGACGCAGCCTGCCTGGCTGATGATCCCCTATTGCCTCGTCCTGCTGGCAGCAGTAGGCGGGCTCAATGTCCTACTCGTCCTGATCATCGGGATCGTATCGAGTGGTCTACTCGTCTTTGCCTTGGAAGATGTCACGGTATGGGACTGGACGAAGGCTCTAGGCGAAGGGATCGGAGGAATGGGAGAGCTCATCACCGTCACGCTACTAGCGGGGGGAATGCTGGAGCTCATACGCTATAATGGTGGGATAGACTACCTATTAGAGAAGCTCACCCGTCATATCAGTGGCAAGCGTGGTGCGGAGCTCGCCATAGCAGCCCTCGTCTCGCTGGCCAACCTCTGTACGGCCAACAACACCATAGCAATCCTCACCACGGGCAAGGTAGCTCGAGAGATCACCGACAAGTATCAACTCGACCCACGCAAGTCGGCGAGCATCCTGGATACCTTCTCCTGCTTCATTCAGGGCATCATCCCCTATGGTGCTCAGCTCCTGCTAGCGGCGAGCCTTACGGGACTTTCCCCGATCGAGATCATTCCCTATCTTTACTATACCTTTATTATGGGTGGGATGGCACTGCTTGCTATCCTCCTGCGTTACCCACGTAGATATTCTTGATACACTATGGCACAGCTAGAACTAGCTGCACTGACCTGGGGCAATGAGCCCCCTGCACACCTAAGGCTCATCTACGAAGAGTCCTTCCCTATCGAGGAGCGTCGTCCTTGGGGACAGCTCTTCGGTATGAGCCAGTGGGAGCATATCGCTTGGCTTATCCGTCTGGATGAGACTCCTATCGGCTTTGCTGTCGGATGGGAACTTCCCTCGGCACATTACTTCGAATACCTCGTCATCGATCCCGCCTATCGAGGACAAGGGCTGGGAGCTAAGGTCATCGAGATGCTTAGCTACAAGTACGATGATGAGTATCCAGTCGTACTCGAATGCGAGCCTGCTGGTTATAGCCCGATGGCAGAGCGAAGGCTAGCCTTCTATGCACGTATGGGGCTTCATCCTCTCCCCTTCGACTATCTACAGCCTCCCTATGGCGAGGGCTTGCCTTGGGTAGACCTTCACCTGCTATCGAATAGAGCTATCGAGCACCCCACCTTTGCTCAGATACGGGACGAGATCTATCGCTACGTCTATAAGGTATCCTCTGCTATCGAAAGCTAGGACACTCCCCTAGGGCATAATACACTTCCCGTAGGTTACATTCATAAAGGGAGCTAGTCTAGCCTATCCCAACAGCTTTACCACAAAGCGCTCCCTCCTCCCCCAAAGAGCAGAATGCCCACCCTGACTACCTCTGTAGTCGGGGTGGGCATCTCTCTTATGATCCATGCTTATGGTCTCGATCCATCGAGACCAGCCGTCAGCATAAAAGAAAAGCGGTTACCTCACGGTAACCGCTTTCGGTGAATCGCCTGGGTTCGCACTATTCCACCATAAAAGTATAGATTTTCACCGAGTATAGAAACTCCGAGACAAAGACGTGCGCAAATCGTGCGCTACTTTGCAATGAGTGTGAACCAGCTAGACAATTTGCGTAATACGAATATTCGTATTATCTTTGCAGTGTGATTAGATAATAAACAAGAACGCCTATGACAAAGAAAATGGAACTAGAGGAGAAAGAAGTTGAGCTCATAGAGCTCATTCGAAATATCCGAAGAGCTTACCCTAATGGATACGAACAACTTCTACTCGCAGCACAGCAGGTCTTTGATGACCTAGTAGATCTCCCTTAAAAGAAACAGCCACCTCCTCGATAGTTCGAGGAGGTGACTGAAGCTAAAAAAGAAACTAATAATAGTTGTATGATGATGAGTGTTTCAGTTCACATACCTGTAAAGGAAGCTACAAAGCAACAGACCGTAAAGGAAAAGGTCAGTGATATCCTCCTTGACATATCTTGGCGCGGCCTTGCACGCCGATACTTCGGCAAGTCATCTTCGTGGATGTACCACAAGATGGATGGCATATATGGTGGCCTCAATACAGGGTTCACCGAGCAGGAGCAGGCAGAGCTCAAAGGAGCTCTTTGCGACCTAGCAGATCGGATTCGACGTTGTGCAGATGCTCTATAAGAGAAGGGGGATTATCTAATCACAAATCAAGTCACTAGGCACCCCTTCTTTATGACCCCTGGGATTTTATCTCGGGGGTCTTTCATATCACATCGATATAAAGTTGATAGCCCACCACCTTGCGTGTAAAGGTAGTGGGCTATCAATTTTGGCACATCAGATTAAGCGACGGATGAGCGGGATCCATATCCTCCGAGCCTTCCAGAGAGAAAAAGTAGCGACCACTGAAACAAGTATCCAGAAGCCTGCTATCTGTTTCTTCTGCCATGGTGTAAGAGGCCTAGCAACCTCCTGGATGTTGGTCTTTACGATTTCCCTATCTCTATATACGACGCTATCACGTATCTTAGTTGGTACACTCGTCTCTATACCCCGTGTACCCGATTTTGTCTCTAGCCGATGCGAGAGTATACCATCGGAGGAAACATGCGCTTCGCTAATAGCCCAGTCTGTTTCCAGCCTACTGGTGCTATCTTTGAGCACACTCTGAGCTGTCTGCTTCGGGACCTCGACGTAGACTGTATCCCTCCGCCATTCGGTGCGCTCTCTGACTTCTATACGGACGCTATCCTTGCTTACCTCTACCTGCTTAGACGTGTGTCGTCTTGCGCCACATCCAATGCAGATCATAATTGTGATGATTCCCAAAGAGATGAGCATCATACACACGAATGTATCTCTTTTGATTAGCATACTCACTTCCCTTCCGTTAATTTATCATGCACCTTATCCCAAAAGTCCCCTGAGGATGGCATGCTGGGTGTCGTTCCAGGCTTACTGTCGCCCCCTGTGGGTGAATCTAGTGCCGTTTCATTGGGGTAGAACTCTGGATGCCATTCTTTGTCTAGGGAGATAGCCTCAGACTCATCCAAGATTAACCAGTCACCCTGCCACTCCTTCCGTATACGAACAATTCGCCCAACAGCTTTGAGCTTATGATTGACTAGCATCTTACCCTCAGGCGCATCTAGTCTAATTGAATTTCCTTTTCCCATAATAATGATTCTATCTATAGGTGATAGCCCAGCCCTTAGCAGAGGCCATCTCGCCTAACTCTTCCATATCTGTACGGTGTGTGTCTGCTAGGGTTTGAGGAAAGTAGATTGTCTTACCAATGACACTCTGTGCCTCAGTGATGAGATACCGAGCACTATCCAGAGATAGTCTAGGGGATGCATGAAAAGCGATATTGTCCTTAATGCCTTTTAGGTGGATCTCTTCAAGAGCTGAACAGCCATTAACGATATTACCTATATCAGCATTAGTCACATCGATTATACCCGTGACAACACGAAGGGACGTACAGCCCTGGAACATCCCATTAGCAGACCGAATTTCACTCCCAAACTGGAGATTGATACGTTCAATTAGGGCACATCCAGTGATTAGTCCTCTGACATCCTTGACTCGTGGTAATGCTCCAATCTTGATACTTGTTAGATTAGAACAACCACCTGCCACAAAGTTCGCATCTACACAGAGCGGAGCATCACCTATAGTAATGCTCTCTAGCATAGGGCAATTTTGGAAGATGCTTACTAGATGCGTGCACTTGGGGAGGTTGGGTATCACAACATGACCTCGTACAAGGATGCAGTCACGGCCATAACAGGATAGATTGCTTGCTTGATCCAGCCCCATTACCTCTGGGAAGACTGATAGGTTGGCACACACTCCGAAAGTCCAACTGAGATCAGCTGGATTATAGCTCGGAGCAACTATCATATTAGGCATGCGTTCCTGAGGGCTCTTGTAGTAGAATTCCTTCCTATAGATTTGCATTGTAGGAGGGATATAAGATCGTATGGCTTCTGCATATTGTTCTAGTGGTGCATCATCTGAGATAGTGACCCCTCTCTCTCTCATAGCCTCTCTCAATGCTCGCTCACTATCGTATATTCGCTTCCACTCCAGAGCAAATTCTTTCGGACTTTGCATATTATAAAAGTTTTAGTAGTTCGACAATTGGTCCCCAAGGATTTGCCCATTCCGCCTCGGTCATTTTGGGATCATCCATGGTCGTGGCAAGATAGCTTTGGTAGGCACTTCTTCCAGGCGCCCCCCTTATAAGATCTAGGTACTGAGTTATGGTATTACACAAACCTTCTCTCACTGCCCATTCATAGGCGCTCAGTCCGGGGTCACCTTTATCACCCTGTATCATACCTTGCACTACTAGGTGTAACTCTTCAGCCATTAGCCTTGTGGCCTCGCTTGGGGCTACAGCACGACATAGATCCCTGGAGAGTACGATTAGACGTTTACCGTCATCGTAGCGAGGGTTCATCTCATTATAGGAGACATCCAGTCGATACACACCGCTTCCTAGTACATTGGTGAGCTCTCCCGATATCTCTACGAGTAGCTGGCCTCCTTGCACAGTCACAGCCGTTGGCTTTGCCATACACCCACACTCTGTGTTGTAGATTATGATAGATAGGTCTATCATCTCTTCGGGTCTGACAAGCACATCGCTCTCCTCTGGATGATCTAGGGTTGGATCTTTCCCTCGTCGATATACAACCACGGGGAAAAGGTGGTCTCCCCCTATTGCTATTCTAGGCAATACTTTCTTGTTCACTTGCTCCTCACTTTTTACGCTTATATCCGTATCCATTGTAGTCTAACACTTGTCCTCGGGGGGCTCGGTCAGTGGGTGCAATTGAGACATGCACCCACTGACCTCGTCGAGGATGCTCCCAGATGAGCTGGTCAAATCCTCCTAGGTTTTGAATTACCTGGAAGAGTCGGGGGAGATCCTCCGTGACAAGGTCTGCGGCTAGACCATAGAGGTGCTGGCTATCTGAGACGCCACCAACAGCTTTATTGAGACGAGGACTCCGGTAGCCACTAGACACTCGGATCGGAGCACCATAAGCCTCACGGATCTCGTCAAGGTAGACCATAAGACGGTCAAGATTGGAGAGAGCTACGGGGGTAGGGGTGTTAGACCAGCCACGATTTGTAGCGGTCGAGCTATATGTAAGCTCGGAGAGGGTAAAGTACTTAGCCATTGGACTGGGGTTGGGAGTCATCTTGGGTCTGATTTTTAGAGCGGATAAGACGGGAAAGTTGTTGGATATCCTCTTCAGATAAACCTTTAGTCTTCGCCCGTAATATGAGGTGGAGAGCGCTCTCTAAAACTTCGAGTCCACCTTGAACTTTGTCGGCAAGAATAACTTCGTCCCCGTCAGGGCGGGATGGGTCATTCACGGAGCGATTTTCATAAACGCTACGGAGTTCAATAATGAGGACGAGGATGGTACCAAGGGCGCAGAAGTATGGGAGCTCTGGCATACTGAAACGAGTCCAGAAATCCACAATGTAGAGAGCAACATCCATCATGGAAAGCAGAAGCAGGCAGGAGAGGTAGCTATTAACCTTGCTGACAGTCGCCCTCAGAGCCTTACTTGTACGTGCAACTCCGAGACGCTTCGCCTTGTGCCAGCCACTAGAGAGGTCTATGAGCACCGCTATGAGCACTATTCCATGTAGAGCGACAAAGAGGAGGCTATCTCGGATGAGATCGGCTGTAGAAACTAGTGTGGTGAGTGTTGGGAACATAGAGATAGGGGATGAAATGATGAATAGATAGACATTATCGAGTCTTATGTCGGGAGGCTACAGTGGAGAGCTGGAGAATGTCTCGGGCGCGAATGCGCCCTTCGACTTCTACCCTCAAGGCACTAGTACTAGTGAGATGGTTCGCCAACCGCCCCTGCTGGGCTTTATTAAGGATGAGCTCTCCTGGATTGACACGTGCTAGTACGCGGTCACCAGAACCATCACCACCTGGGACAATCCCTCCACTGGCAAACTTGGGCACCTTGTTGGCTGAAGAGGCGATAGTAGCGATTAGGGCACCGATCATAGCACCTGCAATAGCGACGCCAACAAAGGGGAGGGCAGCATGCGCTTTTGCGACCTTAGCTGCGGCTCCGATGGTGTCAGCCTTGGTCTCTATAGTGGTAGCAGCGGTTCGTGTAGCGGAGAGTCCTACTTCGGTGGCTGTACTGGTAGTCTCAGCTGTCGTAACGGCTGTCGTTTGGGCAATCTTTTGGGCGGTAAGAGCCTGCTCTACAGCAGCAGCAGTTTCACGAGCCTTAGTGAGCTCCTGAACCATAGAGACGAGGCTAAGGATCGTGTCGATACCTTGGCTGGCGGAGTCGAAGACTGCGAAGAAGCGCTCCCAAGCACTGGCACTCTCGTCAGGGTCGAAGGCTTTCTTTAGTCCGTCAAAGGCACTCTTTAGGTTGCGAGCGCTTTGAGCGACGGTCTTGATCCCGGAGAGGGTCTTATCAGCGATGGCCTTCTGATACTTCTTGAGATCCTCGGAGAGCTCTGCTAGCTTTACAGCCTGCCCAAGTGTCTTGGCTTCGGCTTGTGCCTTCTCCAAGGCTTCTCCAACCTCCAGTCCAGCCCTCTGGGCTTTCTCTAGCTGACCGATATACTCATCAAGGAGCTCTTTCTCATCCTTTCGCTTGTCAAGTTCTGTCTTCTTGTAGTCAAGCGTCGTATCACGGCTCTTTCGTGAGGGTAGAAGGCTGGGGGTAAGCTTTTGAAGGTCGCTCTGCAATTCTGCTGATAGCTGGCTCTTGCGGATCCCCTCGCCTGAGGTGGAGGTCTCGGTGGTGACGATCTTTCGACGAGTGGATGCAATGAGTTCAGCGAGAGCCTTATGGTACTCCTTCTCTGATAAGACGCCTTCGGTCCGCTCCAGTGAGAGGATTTTTGTCTGATGAGTGTACTCACGCTGCAGGGAGGCGATAGCAGACACTTCGGCTATCTCGGAGAGCTTGGCTTGGACATAAGCATCGGAGGCATCAAGCTCACGGCCTGAGGCGATGAGAGCAGAAAGTTCTGCCTTGGCTCGGTCAGCACGCGCGTTTCGAAGATCGTCTTCGCTAGCAATACCAGCGGAGACCTTAGCGGAGAGAGCTCGGAGCTCGGTAGTGCTCTTTTGCTTCTCTTCAATGAGATCTCGGTCGGCAAGAAGGAGCGCCTGTAGCCTCTTGTACTGCTCGTCCTCCAAGGATCGAGCACCTAGGAGAGATGCCAAGCGTTCAGTGTGAGTCTGGGCAACCTTATCGAGAGCAAGTCGATAGTCGTCGGTACTCTTGTAGAGCTGTGCTGTACGCTTGTTCTCGACCTCCTGTAAGTCTTTCGCAGCAGCCTCTCGGGCTCGTTCGAGATCAGACTTCTTACCCTTCTTATCCTCCTCACCACTACCGGTAGCAGATCCTTGCTCTTGAAATCTTCCGCCTATCTCCTTGACAGCAGCATTTGCTTCCCCCTCGATGTGCAGGCGCTTGACCTGAAGCTCCTGAATCTTTGCTTCTGCATCTTGGCCGATGAAAGCACGCGTTCCTGCATCCTTGAGGTCAGAGAAGTCGATACCTTTATTGGCAGCGCTATAGTAGAAGGACTGCTCGGCCTTCGTTGCCCAACTCCCCCGGAGGCTATGATGGATAGTATTCAGAAGAGCTGCTCTATCCTTGGCTGGATCCCAGCTAGATCCGACGCGAGCATAGGTCTCGCGCATCCATGCAGTCATCTCCTCTTTTGTGGCTGTAGCATAACGGGCAATGACACCACGGACAGCACTCTGCTGATCGGCACTGAGCGTCTTTCCACCACGCTCTAGGTGATATTCATAGAGCTCTTGTTGAGGCTTACGGCTATCCTTACTAGTCTCACTATAGAAGTCGATCTGCCGGTCGATATCCTTAAGTTGTACGATCTTGTCTACTATAGATCGAATCTGGTCGTACTTACCAGCAATGCGGTCCAGGCTACCCTCCTGAAGGCCTAGACTCCTCTCTAACTGGTGCTGTACGGTCTTCTGCTCATCGAGCTTGCCATGTAGGCTCTTGTATAGATCGAAAAGTCGAAGAATCTGGATAGCCTCATCACCCCGAGTGGAGGTTAAGGCCTTCTGCTTTGCCAGATATTGATCTTGAAGTCCATTGATCTCCTTCTGCTTGTTGTACCAATCGACCATAGCAGTGACAACGGCTGTGATAGCACCGATAATCGCCATGGGTACAAGGGTAGAGAGGAGGCTACGGACGGTAGCTACAGCCGAAGCCCAAAGAACACGGAAGGTCGCCGTGGTACGTGTCCAAAGGGAAACGGTGGAAACAGCGGCCTGCTCTTGGCTCGCCACAATGCTGGCAGACTGACGTTGGAAAGAAAGCTGACCAGCGAACTGTGTAGCTCGCTGGGCATTCCCCACGCCCGACATGCTACCAGCGGACGTCGGGACGGATGTAGCTCGAGCAGCTAGGGCTGCACGCTCTCGGTCAAGGGTTGCTTGTAGGGAGGCGAGACGCTTCTGCCTCTGCTCTTCATTCTTGCTGTGGGCTTCGGCTAGGAGCTCACGACGTCTGTACTGGGCTTCGTTGAGAGCCTGCCCGCTGATAGCGATTTTCTTCTGCAGCTCGTCAGCCTTGAAAGCGTATCGGATCTCGGCTTGCTCACGGATTGCTCTATTCCGGGCGTGAAGTCGAGAGGCTTCAGCTAAAACCTTATCATAGGTTATTTTGGCCTCAGAGATTGTCTTTGCATCACCACCAGTGAAGGCAGTGGCAAGAGTTTGCTTAGCAACAGCTAGACGCTTTGCCACCTCTAGCTCGGAGGCTTCCAGTCCACGTAAGTAGGACTGGTGGAGAGCTGTGAGCTGGCGGTACTCAGCCTGTGCCTTACTGAGGTTTGCCACGGCGGAAGAAAATCCTTTGTCGCCAGAAGCTTGTGCCTTAACTATGCGGTTCGCCTCGGACTTCGTGGGAGCAGCAGCCTTCTCTAGTGCTGCTTCAGCACGTGCGACCTTCTCCTGGGCAGAACGGAGGGCCTTCTCGGCATCAGACTTTGCTTTTTGGGCAACGCTCTTGGCTCTAGCGTCATCGGCGATGGCTTGTGCTTGGCTAGCACGAATAGCAGCACCAGCCTCACTCCAGGCATTGGAGAACTTTCCCCAAAGCTTGCCTGCTAGCAAGGCGCCCGCCCAGATGTAGAAGTTAGATAGATGTGTACGAAGATATTCAAGAAGTCCTCTTACAATATCTACGGCTCGTTTGAAGTGATCACCAATCCTCAGGGCATCAGCCAGATTGGAAAAGGCATTCTTCAAGCGCCCAAGACTAGCCTCGAGGTTATCTGTCGAAGTCTCACCGCTTAGCTTAGCCAGCTCATCGGAGAACTTACCCATAATATCGGAGCTCCGGAGCTTACCTTCCTTCAAAAGCTTGTCGAGCTGTCCAATCGAGACACCTGCAGCATTTGCCATGGCCTGCATTGCGACAGGGATGCGTTCGCCCAGCTGTTGGCGTAGCTCCTCGCTGGAAATCTTTCCCTTCCCCATCATCTGTGTAATGGCAGCCATTGTAAGGGTTGCTTCCCCTCCTGATATACCAAAGGATGTCATCGCCTTGGAGATATTAGCGAAGATACGCTCCTGTTCAGCTACAGCAACACCTGCAGGTGTAGCGGCTGCCTTGAATTTAGCAAAGGCCTCCGTGAGACCGATAAGATCGGTACCGTACTTATTTGATAGCTCAGAGACAAAGCGAAGACTCTGCCCGTACTCACGAGCATCAGCACTAACATTACGAAGAGTAGTCCGAGCACGGCCTGCTTCACGAGCCGTGGAAACAAGCGACGAGAGGAGCCCTGAGATCGATGAGATACCAGCGCCAAGAGCTCCAGCCATTGCTATGGCTTGGAACTGAATGCCCCGCAGGGCATTCTTAGCGCCTTCGGCCTTCTGGCGGAACTTGTCCGCTAGAAGCTCTAGACGAACGGTGAAGGAGAGATTGTTGGCCATTGCTGTAGTGCAGAGCTATTCTCTTATGAGTAGATAAGATGAGGGGATGCTGATCTATGGGGTATAGGTAGCTCCTCGGAGGATGTCAAGTACGGCGGAGCGTTCTGCAGAGCGCTCTGCCTCGTCCCAGGGGAAAGGGAGAATCTTCTCGGGACTTTCGGCTGCATCTTGAGCGAGGTGTGGGAGCATAGAAATCCAAGTGAAAAGACGAGTATACTCTAATCCTTCCCGCTTGTGTCCCTCGAGGGCTTGGAGCAAGGCTGGGAGCTCCCAGAGTTCGAGCCGATCCATTACGTAGTCTGGGCTAATTCCCCCTTCGATGATGAGCTGAGTAGCTATTTCGGTGAAGGAGGGAGCGTCATCGGGACTCTCCAATAGTTCAGCCTCTTCGCTGGATCCTCCCATAAGGGAAAATTCGCCTAACTCTTCGAGAGCCTTACCTAATGCTGTATAGTAAGTCTCCGATACATCGGGACTCTTGAGTACATTCCTCCAGACATCGAAAGGTAGACGACTACCTTCTGGAGTGGCATCTCGTTGCAGGGTGTAGATGAGGAGCTCGACATCGTCTGGATCCTGTAGATCTAGAGATGCAAAACTCCGTGCGGAAAGCCTCTCAAAGAGGAGGACCGCACGGAGCGTTACGCGGAGGCGAAGGACATCCATTATTCGAGGGTAATGCCTGCTTCGGTAAGAGCTTCGGCGCTGCCTACTTCCTTGCCAGAGCCAGTCAGGAGAGGTCCCGAGCCATTGAGCGTACAAGATAGAGTCTCGTACTCACCATTCTGACTGCTCCTGGAGAGATCGCTGACGGTGACACGCCCCTTACGTAGGACATCACCCTTGGTGGCTGTACGCTCGCCATTGTTGTCTGTTACAGTGACCCGAGCCAGTTCGAAAGTAACAGCCTTACCACTAGCAGCGATATGCTCTAGAGCGTCGTAGGACATGTGCCCCTTGGTCGTTGAGAGGAGGGCTTCTACAGAGAGCGACCATTCATTCTTTCCACCCATCTTGTCGTCGAACTTGCCCGAGAGCTTGCTGGCAACGTCAATCTGGCTGGGAGAGAACTTGAAGTCATCTTTCTTAGCATAGGCAAATAGGAGCCCGTTGAGGAAGACCATCGTCAGTTCACCCTTGATGAGGTCTTTGTTCTTATCAAACTTCTGAGGTGTTGCTGGAGAAGGCATAATGTTGGGTTAGGGGTTAGAGAATTAGGAAATAGCGAAAGTGAGGGACTGGACTATCTTGCCGTCCAGGAAGTACTCTTCGCTGGTGTCAAGAGTGGCGGAGGTAGAACTGGACCCGAAGATTTTGCCAATATCGTCGTTACGTCCTCCGTCAAGAACAGCATCAACGAACTCTGAAAGCTGAAGACTTCGGTCGTAGTCGTCCGAGACACAGAGAACAGTAACAGTGGTGATGCTGTGGGCATCACCCGTCTTGTCATACTCACGCCCATAGGCTGTTCGGGTGACTGTGATAAAGTCGCCTTCCGTACCTTCTGGAGCTAGGAGAGGGAATATCTTCTCTCCGACAAGGACTCGAAGATCTTCGGAGGCAAGGAGCTGAGTGCGTACCCACTGAGCGGATCGCCACTTACGGTTAGGATCAACGTACATACCTTAGATACTTGATAGAGTACGGAATATACCCTGCATAAGGAGGGACTGAGCTCTATATCTCTGACGCTGCTTCGCCCCCGTCCAGAAGAATGTCGGAGTAACATGCCCTCGATACTTTCCTGCCCGAGTGTAGCGATCGGCGGTACCCTGATCAATGAGATGAGCATGGTTAGCAGCCTTGGATTCGTTATAAGAGCCACGTCCACTCACATAGTAGAAGCCTACGGAGAGGCTTATGTGCCCTACTCTACTTCTTCTGGGCATACGCCTGCGAAGCCCTCGGATTAGGTTGCCTCGTGGTCTATGTCCGTTTCGACTCGTAGGGCGATATAAGGCAGGGAGCGTCAAGCGGACGTCCTGCTGGTAGAGTTCTGCAGCCCGAAAGAAGGGCTCACGAAGCCTCTCAGGGCTTGGAGCGAACTTGAGCCGCTCTAGGAAGCCCTTTACCTCGGATAGACCGGTGATACTGACAATTTCGGGCATTACTCGTCTACATATCGGGCGGTAACTTCGACCGTACGATCGGGCAGAGGCTTGAGGAGGACGATGCTGTAGATGTCAGAACGCCAGCGGAGCCAGCGACAAGCGGTGAGGCGCCTGTCGTCTCGTACTACAAAGACAAGCGAGCTAGGGTCTACGACTTCCTGGGCCTGCAAGCCATCCTTATTGAAGGTTGGACGCAATGTCTTAAGGAAGGCTCGGGTGTGAAAGGCCTCCTGTCGTTCGTCGCGTACAGCTCCAGATGGGCTCTGAATACGTACGGAGCTAATGAAGGTAATTCGGTGGGTAAAGGCTCCTGCGTTCATCGCTCTATCCTGTAGGGACTGATGAGAGCTGGAATGGTAAAGGGGAGCTCCGTCATGCGTCCAGACCGATAACCCTCCCTATCAGCATAGAGACGAGCAACTATCATCCTCAGAGCATGTCGAAGAGCAGGGGGAAGAGTTCCATCGGACTCCTCAACTGCATAGAGCGGTCGATGGAGAAGGTTCGAGAGGAAATCTTCAGCTACATCAAGGAGCTCGACGATAAAGTCATCATCCTCATCGTGGTCTACGTTGAGGTGTTTCTTAGCTTCGGGGAGGGTTAGGTACTGTGGCATAAGAGTGCACTACTTACGCTTGAGGGCGGCGAATGCCTCTGGGCGGAGCACTGTGAGGGAGTAATCACCGTTGAGGGTGAAGTCGATCTTATCAGACACTCCGTTGTACTGAGCATAGAAGCGATCACCATCTCCGTGGTGAGCAAGCACCGCATAGGACAATACCCCAAAGAGGATAGCGTCCTCTGGAATGTAAGTAGTAGAGATTACGGGGTAACCGTTCATGTGCCCGTCTTCGAGCATCATCTGGGGGTTCCCCTTCTCTATGGGAGACGATTTCAGTAGGCAGTAGGTCTTGGGGTGGACGAAGTAAGCAGCACTACTATCCATCTTGACATTCTTACCTAGCACCTCAGCCTCAAGGGCAACGACCTCCTTGATCGTAGGGGCGACCGAGGCAGACCACCCTGATGTAAGAGGAGTTGCATAGGGTGCAGCGAGTACGGAGCCGATGCCATTGTTGGGGGAGCTTGGGGCGGTCTTGGCAAAGAGCGCCGTGTTAAGAGCATCCCCTACAGCCTGTGCTAGGCGCTCAATGGTAATCGAGCGGAGATTGAGATTCGTCGCCCCTAGTGCCTGCATGGTGACAGGGACATATACGCCGACACGCTCAGATTTGGCGCTCACCTTTTCGAGGCTGATAGCCTGGTCACTAAGAGCGACATTCTCTCCTGCGATGGACGCCTTGACTCCTGCCAAGACAGGCCAGACTGGTTGTCCATGGACACCTGTCTGGATCTTCAGCCCCACTTTGGTGTGGATGAGCTCTGCCTCGAGTGGCTGCAAGATTTCTTGGATGACAGTCGGGCGAGCCGCCTCAACTTGAGGGGTGAGTGTGGTAGCACGTGTTTCCACATCGTATGCTTGGTGCGTGCTATAAGAACGACGGCCAGCCTCGAGGAAGGCCTGGTTAGCCTCTGCACTACCAGAGCCTTGTGTCGCTTGGAGAGCCTTCTGCGCTAGGGCATTGACACTTCGCTCTTCGAGGTCAGCAGTGAGCTGAATGAGCTCCCGCTCTTCTTCCTCAGTGAGCTTACCAGCTCTGCGGACTTCTTGTAGCTCTTTGAAGCGAGCATGTGACTTTTGGAGCTCTTCTTGTTCTTTTGTCATAGGGGGGGGTAAATTAGAGGGAAATGAGATTGGCACGTTTCAGTGCGTACTCTTCTAGGGGAGACTTCGAGCGTGGCTCAGTATTTGGCTCCTCAGAGGGCGGAAAGTCGGGGAGACTTCGAGTGTTGGCTGTGCTCTGTGGGTAGGCAGGTTGGCTGACTACGGAGACATCACCAAGAAAGGAGAAATGGTCGATATGGCGGATCCATGATCCATCACTTCTCTGTTCCCAGCGGGTGTCGCCCTTACCGACACCGAAAAGGAAGCTAGAAGCACGGAGATCCCCCCTACGTAGGAGCTCCAGAGTGTCATCTCCGAGCTGGGTCTTTGGGGCGTCGAACGAATACCGGAGACCTTCCTGGGTGATGGAAAGGGTGAGGCTACCCTCACCATGAGTACTACGGGCGAGGAGCTTGGTGCGGTCGTGCTCGTAGAGCGCGAGGACGTCAGAGGAACTAAGGAGTTCCTCTGTAACAGCACCACGGTGGACGATCTCAGTGAAGGCACGATCCTCCCACCAGTCATAGAGAACCTCGCTCTCTCTTTCATAGACAATGGCAAGACCTTCAATACAACGGCTCTCACCATCTCCTAAAGCAGGGCGAGTATCTAGGCCATCAAAGCTCCGGCGCTCGTGCAGGATTTCTGCTGGGTGGTCTATTGAGGAATCTTTAGGCATACTGCTTGGGATAGTTATACACCCTTACTCTCACAGAGAGTGTTTTTGTCCCCACATTAGTCCTGTGTTATTCTTCAAGAGGGATCTTCCCCTCCCCTCCACGTATCTTAGGACTGTCAATAGGGGCAATATTACAAGAGACAAAGAGGGTATCCCCACCATCTAAGGGCGCACGACCTTCAAATCGTCTCCCTTCATTAGGCGTCATCACACCAGACTCTACCGAAGCTTTGACGTAGTCGGCACGAGTACGTAGATCGGTCGCAAAGAGGGCAGACAGGTCGAAGCGAATACGCTCTGAGGAACGCCGGGAGCGTGGCAGGAGCTTGTCGGTGAACTCTTGCTCGATCTGTCGAAGAAAAGGACGGAGTGTCTGATTGAGAAAGTTGATCTGGGAGTTCTCGGCTTCCTTATAGTTGGTGCTTTGGTCAGCAAAAACCATATAAGGGTGGACTCCGAAGAATCGGCAGATATCAAGGACAGAGTACTTGCGCACCTCTAGCAATTCTGCATCGCTGTTGCTCATACTACTCTCTATGAACTGCATGGAACCAGAAAGGCGGATAATGCGCTGACCTGCCTGGATCTCACGGTTCACCCGGGCAGTAATTCGGTCAGAAACGTCTTCGCTCAGCGCACCTATTCCTTGTAGTTCATTGCCACCGACAAGGAAGCCAGATTTCTGGTTCCCCGCGAGGAGCCCGTCATTGGTCTGGCGGTCAGCATTGGCACTGAGGCTGAGGCTAAGAGCTGCGTAGCGGATGGTAGAGACACCAGTGTAGCCACCATCGAGGCTTTTGTTCTTGAGGTGGATGATGGCATCAGCCGGGAAGTCTCCGGAGATACCGAAGACAGGATCGGAGATATGGTAACGGTTACTTAGTGGGTCATACGATACGGCTCCTTCGGATAGGAGAATGAGACTATCGATCTGTCCCGATCGATCGAATCTGGGCAGGAGGTAGGCATTACCTGAAAGGAGCAAACGTATGATTGCATTTTGAAGCAAGGTAAAGAAGTTCTGTCGCTCGTTAGCCTTCCCAGAGAAGATGAGGGAGAGTGGGCTAGTCTCGTCATGGAGGAAGACCTTTCGGTCTTTCTTCTGATGCTGGAGATCGAGGGAGGCGATAGTACCAGAGAGAATGTCCACACAGCGATAGACGGCTGCAATTGCCATAGCACTCTCGGGTGTGGAGATGGAGGAGTTGCGGCGTGGAGCGAAGTCAGCGAGGAAGCTATCCAGAGAAGAGGAACCTGAGGAACTTTGGCAGTCTTTACTACGACGGAAGAGCGAACGGAGGGATTGGAGGAGAAACATAAAATGAGGGATTAGCTGGTGAGCGGAGAGGGCATAGAGCAAAGAGTACAGTCCTAAGACTTATAGTGATTAAAGAGCCAGAAGCCCATAAGACAGGTGATAGCACCGTCTATCTTCTCGTTGGGCGTTGCCTTGATAGGCTTACGGTTCTCGAGGCGGTCGGAGTCAATTACGGCGTTGGCGAAGCAGTAAGCGGTGATGGGATTTGGGTCGAAGGTGATCTGGTCACGGGAGAGAGCAAGCTCAAAGGTGTCTACGGACGTGTTGAAGCTCCCATTTGTCTGAGGAATAGGTTCGAGGTTCGTCTTCCCTACCCCAGGGGTAGCGAGGAGTAGATTGGTAAACTCCAATGCCTTGTAGGGATCGTATCCGATCTTTAGGGTGGCGAAAGGCTGACTGAGGATGAGATTCACTATCTGAGCATAGTCGATGGATTCACCTTCGCAGAGGAGGAGGTGTCCTGCGTCTACCCATCGGCGATAAAGCTCCCGATTGACATGGCGATCGAGTTGCCCCCGGGGGAAGAAGTAGTATGTCACAGCGTGGAAGGGGCAGACGGTGGTCCTCCCCTCAGGGACACGACTCGGGGTATAGATGAGGAAGGTGACGGCGGAGAAGTCGTCTCGTACGGAGAGGTCCACGGCACACATAGCCCGTGATCCACGGAGAAGTTCTAGGGGGACAGAGAGAAAGGCACGCTCAATGGTGGCTCGATCCAACCACATCTCTCGTTCATCTCGAGCAAAGATGTTGAGGAGCTTGTTTCGGAAGGTCTTCATCTCTCCAGCGGTAAGCTGTGCCTTCTCGTATTCAGCGGCGTAGTACTCAGGGCGTACGGTAACTCCGAGGTGGGGCTGTACCTTCATCCAGGTATTCGGATCGCCCTCTTCATCCAAGACATCGGGCTCAAAGACATGGGCGAAGATAGCGTCATTCTCCGCCTCTCCTCTAAGAATAGCCTTGTAAGCCTCTAGCATTTCGATAAAGGGGGTATCGGTCTTGTCGCTTGCGGTGGTAATCACGAAGGTAAGCGGATTTCGGCGGGCTCCCATAGAGCTTGTGAGTACACTCTTGAGAGCGTCCGATTCAGCTTGGGCGTACTCGTCAATGATCACGAGTGAAGCATTCAGCCCATCAAGGCGATCGGCAGCACTGGCAAGACATCGAGAGATCGACATCTTACCAGGCATACGATTGAATACCTGCTCACGGTTGATCTTGAAGCGACGAAGCGTGGGGTCTAGAGCCCGGAGGATCTTACTAATCACTCCAAAGCAGACCTGCGATTGCTGGTAGCTATTTGAACCGACGTAACTCTCTGCATTAGCATCTCCATAGAGGAGATCGTAGACGGCAAGTGTGGCAATGCTAGTCGTCTTACTGAACTTACGCGGAACGAAAAGTAGCACCTCGCGTACCAACCTCCGATCAGGGTCATCAGGATGGTAGAACCAGAAGATATTCGTGAATTGGAAGACCTGCACCGGCGTCAGAGGGAAAAAGACCATCCCCTCGGCACTTGGGAGCCGAATATGCTCGTAAAAAGTTATAAAGTGGCGTACCTTATCGTCTCGAAGGGTATAGCGCACGACCTTTCGGAGAAAGCTCTCTACGGCGAAGAGCTCGTACATATTATGCAGTTCAGGGCTCTTGATGCAATCTCGAATATAGGTAGAGAGTCGCTTATCCAGCTTATTGAAACGAGGGTAAGGGATCTTAGTCCTTTGTAACCTTTCGACTAGCTGGGCTTTTAGCTTTTGTGCTTCGCTTGGGCTTAGTGTACTCATTGAGGGCTTCGAGGAGGATCTGATTTAGCTTATCGACTTCGTCCCCACTGGTAAACTTCGCGGTGGCGACCGTCATATTGAGAGCTGTGAGCTTGGCACGTACTTCCTTGCTAGTTTCGATAAACATCGGCCAGGCAGGGTTCCCCTTCTTTCGTGGATCACCCTCTCGACTTAGCTCCTCCACGGTAACACCTTCTTGCATGAGGCACTGATAAGCCATGTCACGTACCTGTAGCGCCATTGCTAGATCGTCTAATAGAGGCTCGAAAGCAGCAGAGTAGGATCCGATAGCCTCTAGGCACTCACGGAGGAAGGAAATAGTCTGATCCTTGTTCATAGCTCAGTCAAAAAGGATTAGTGAACCACTGAAGATATCAACCATAGTAGCCCCTTGGGGCAATCCCTGCGATTACTCCAGCTGTGTCTGCTCCCAGTTGTACTTCTGCTCCTGAAATGGCAAGGGGCTTCCCCTATATATCTAATCATACCTTTACCCCCCAAATGACTTTATCTGTCCCCACAGCACCTCACCCCCACCTATTTTTAGCTCCACTTGGTTGCATTTTTTGCAACTTTGTCACCAATCCCCCCCAGCGGGTAGTTCCCCCAAAGCCCCCCAACCTTCTGCGTACAGAAATACCCCCACGGGACCCTGAGACCTCATGCGTGAAAGAGGGAGCAGGGGGTGGTATGCAGGGGGCCTCCTTCTCCTAAAAAACACCCTCCCCCCATCTGGAAGAAACAACATAAGTAACTGAAAAAGAATTAGTTAGATTTGGATGGTGCGTATATTTTTCGTATCTTTGTAGTACAAAAGGGATGGGAAACAGTGACAAGCGAGCCACTTGATAACGGAACTTTTGGACGGGTACAAGGAAAGCCCTAGTATCTAAGAGAAAAGGGGCAAAGCCCAAAGGCCTCACCCCTTTAACTTAAAACTCCTAATACTTTAAGCCATGCGAACGAGCATTAGTATTAGGATTAAGTTTGGGAAGTGGATCGTGACATTCACGATATCAAAGTCTTAAACTTCTTCCTTCCCCTGCTGGCAGGCATACATTACCCCGCCTGCCATGCAGGGGCAAAGGTAGAGAAAGCAAGTCATACTAGCAAATATCTACATCACTTAATAGGTGATGGATCAGCTAGATAATAAGAGACAAAGGAGTCCAGAGCATCCTTTGCCCGCTCCTTTGCTACTGATTTGCTAGAGGAAGCGAGTAATCGGTGTGCTTCCTGGTGACAAGTAGCACAGAGTGCGCGCAAGTTCGCAGGATCGAGCGCAAGAGCCTTCATCATCTCTGGACGTCCAGCTGCGCTCTCTATGGGTCGTATATGATGGACTTCTCTTGCAGGGGTGGTGCGATCGACAAGTAGACAATCCTCACATAGAGGATGCTGTGATAGATACATCCTCCTCAATCGACGCCATGCTCGGCTATTCATCAGACGGACATAGTCAGGGGTACGGTGACGTCTCATTCGGCCTGATGAAACTTGAGAAGAGCCCAATGCTGATAATCATCCCAATTATCGATATGATCAGGAGGGTAGCAAAGACGAAGGAGCGTCTCGTGGAATAGGTCTAGCGGTGTCATCCCGCCAGCTGTCGGTCTAGAAGTGCGATGAGCAAATAACTCATAAAGACGCTGGTAGTGGCGATTAGTGAATTTCTCATACCATATCTGCACCTCAGGCCTCGGATCGGTGGGTGCTTTCTCCCCTACTCTATCTTCGATAGGTGCGTTATCAATACCAAACAAAAGGTGCACCAGCGAGGCTTCCTTACTCCCTCGTTTCGGGCGCTTACCTAGTTCAGGTGCCTCCCAATCGCTTAGGGCGGTAAATGTATCTTCAATGGTATCTTCGTCCATCTCCACACCCTTGCGCTCTGCTTTTTGTAGCAGACGCAACACCAAGAGAACGGATGACTTAAAAAGTTGGTAGTCGCTTCGAAATCCGAACACCTTACGTAGACGTCTTAGCTCTCGAGCATCATCTTCAGACACCCATGCACGGATGCGACATTGAATGGAGGGTTCTTTGGTAGGCATAAAACAGAAAGTAGGATAAGACTCTCCCTCTCATTAATTGGAGAGGGAGAGTTAATATTAAAGGGTAGCTTCAATAGCTCGTCTAAGTAGACAGATAGTCGAGGTACGAAGGAGATCTGCTGGTGTAATACGCAAAAGTCGCCAGCCTAGAAGTGTCGCCTCGTTATATTTCTCAATATCTCCGAGAAAGCCACGAGCACTTGTGTGTCTGCCTCCCGTCCAAACGCCACCCTCGACTTCGAGGGCGATGCGTTGGATCGGAAACGCATAGTCAAAGCGCCATAGCCTTGTCGGGTGAAATCGATACTCAGGAACGCACTCCACACCTAGATCCTTTGCGCAAATCTGTAAGAAGATCGGAGTTCGGGGATCTGTACTAGGTGTAGAGCGAGACCGGCGAGGCCTACCTACGCCTTGACGGCGGGCGGGGTCCACGGGCGACATAACGAGGTGAAGATGTATCGTAGACCTCTCCTCTGTATTGATACCCCTTGATAACCTCAGGGATGAGACTATCTTGGGGTACAGAAGAGGCGGGGCGCAACAAATGATATGTGCCCCTCTCTGACATCTGTTGGATATCAATCTCTCGAGATACAGCCAGCCAGTCGAGCCCCATATATCGAGCTCTTGAGATTTTAGAGCGGTAGCGGAATGTCCCCGTCAGCTCAAAGCCTCGAGCTGGAAGAGCTCCATATAGAGCGCCAAAACACTCGGCTCGATACCCAGCTAGAGTATACTGAGTGAAGGAATCCTCAGATTTACGCTGACGATCCTTAAGGTCTACTCCATCAGCTGTGCGTACGATACTGGGAGATAGCTTTGGCAGGCCTGTCCCATCGGAGAGGTGCAGGGTCTCCTCCAT
>ERZ772827.68-NODE-68-length-55916-cov-6.553105_pt1 | contig 55916 bp, 45 predicted proteins | sample MGYA00580850_ERZ772827 | MGnify/ENA primary metagenome ERZ772827 (study PRJEB29015, sample SAMEA2737950) | human oral metagenome | biome: human oral; feature: human-associated habitat; material: dental | place: China | collected 2145 ... | reverse complement strand
CCCCGTCAATGACACTTTGCAGGTCGCGGGGATAGGGATTGAGTTCTCGGGGCAGCCTGCTGCGGGGAGCTTATTCGCCCTTGACCCAGACTTGATTATTAGCTACCGAGGTGAAGATCTGATAGCGGCTATTGCTGGGGTCTTCGTTGAGCACGTAGGGCGACTGCGCCACGATATAGGCGTAGAAGCGATCCATCGCGCGGCGGCCGTAGAACCATGAGAGCCCCTGCTGGATCATGCGCGTCATGTGTAGCTGCTTCGGCTCGTTGTAGACCGAGGTGAAGTCCGCGTAGTAGTCCACCCAGTTGCTGAAGTAGTAGCCCGCATCCAGGTAGCTACCCATCACGGGTAGACTGCGCTGCATCATCCCCAGGTGCAGGGTGAAGATGTAGCTGCCTGGGTAGCTGTCTAGCGCCTGCGTCTGGTCGGCCTGTCGCGTCTCCGCCAGGAAGGGCTCAGAGGCATAGCCCTCGTAGAAGTAGAGCTGCATGTAGCGGCGCGTCAGGTCTACCTCGCCCTGATAGAGCGCTAGCCGCTGGCGGCCGTCGGCCGTGGTCATCGACTGCTTGTCGGGACTCAGGTGCAGCGCCGTGAGGCTGTCGCTACCCGCGACGTAGGGGCGCAGCAGCTCGATGCCCTGAGGGGTGTAGTGGAAGGGGAGCAGCTCCTCCTTGCCGCCCGAGCGTAGGCTCAGCTGACGTGCGAAGCCGAAGATGGAGAGCTCATACTGCTTACCCCCGAGGGTGATCGGCGCCAGAGCCTTGCCCTGCAGCTCCTGCTTCATGGCGAAGCACTGCTGCAGCTGCTGCTTGTCGGCGCTGGTGCGGCGCGTCAGGCGCATGGGCGTCTTGGTACGTGAGCCTTGCAGGTAGATGGTGTTGCGGTCGCGGCTGATGGAGTCCACGCGGAAGGTGAAGTCCCCGTTGTAGGAGTCGGGGACGCCCCAGCCAGGATTGGACCAGCTATGCAGCGCTACGTTGAAGGTGTCGAAGGTCAGCTGGATGCCGCCCCTGTCCGTCAGGTGGTAGGTCGAGCCGAACTCCGTCTTGGTGACCGCCTCTAGGTCGCTCTGGGGATTGGTCACGACGGCGGGGATGGTACCGCCCTTCTGGTAGGCTTCGCTGCTCATGACGACCTCCGAGGCGGAGGTGAAGCGCATCGAGAGGTTGATCCCACCGAAGTTGCCCCCGTCGGGGATGAGGACGAGATCCCAGCCCTCAGCGCTGGAGCGCAGTGCCGTGTGGATCTCCTCGAGGCCCCGAGCGATGCGGGCAGAGGGGTACTGATCGTGGCTGGGAAGATCCTCGTACTGGGCACAGGAGGCGAGGAGGCCTAGTGCTAGGAGGCTAGAGCGTAGGTGATAGGTGCGCATGATCTAGTAGCCTTTAGGGTAGTGGGAGAAGTCCATCGAGCCGACCAGCGCCAGGCGGCGCTGCACCTCGGCACGCATCGCATCCAGGTCGGCAGCGTACTCGTCGCGTAGGTACTTCTTCATGATCGCAACCTTGGCAAGGAGGATTTGGCGCCCTGTGTATTGGGCGTCGCTGCGGTTGCGCCCGTCGGCGTCCTTCAGCTTGGCCTGCCATTCGCTGTCTGAGTCAAGGAGGTAGTAGGCGAAGAGCTCGGCGAAGTCTTCGTCAGGGTCCGTGCTGGCGTAGTCCGAGACGAAGCCCGCACGCAGCGAGCTCTGTCCCGTACGGGTCCAGTAGAGGAAGGCGTCCTGCTTCTGATACTCGAGGGAGGAGAACTTATCGTACTCGGGCGGATAGGCGCGCTCCTCGTGCAGCGTGTGGGCCGACTCGTGGAAGAGCACGCTGATGAAGTTGCTTCGCAGCAGGCTGTTGTCCTGTATGTCGAGGTTATTGATGTCGTAGATCCAGATCTCGCCCTGCGGTGCGGCCCCCAGCATCTTACGGTCGATGCCGTAGCCCGAGGATCCGAAGAGGCTGAGGTACTTGATCGTGTGCTCCTCGAGATAGCCCGAGGGCGTCGAGGCGCGGTAGGAGCCGAAGAAGACGTAGTCCATGACGTTGAGGAACTCCAGGATCTTACCCTCGAGCGCTGGGGCGAGCAGGAAGCGGCGGTCGGTATTGCTGTCGTCGTAGCGGTAGCGTATCGAGACGTTGTACTCCTTGGCGAAGTGCTGCTCTATGTAGCGGTCTAGGCGGCTCTTGGACTGCGTCTGCTGGGTGAAGACCCTAGCCTTGCCGTCGACGATGTCGCTGTCAGGCGAGCAGCCAGAAAGGAGGCCGAGTACGCCGAGCAGGGCGGTGGTGATGATTTTCTTCATAGCGGTACGTGTCGGCTAGTATTTGTTGCCCTTGATCGAGCCCTGGACGGCAAGGTCGGGCAGCTGGATGGCGTGGCGGGGATCCTGAGCGGTGAGCTCGGCCTTGACGGTGTAGCGACCGCTGCCATCGTTCTGCCTGCGGTAGACGGGGATGCCGTAGCGCTTGATGTCCTGCCAGCGTAGGCCCTCGTGCAGCGTCAGGAGGCGGCGGCACTGCAGTAGGTGCTGCAGCAAGGCGTTCTCCTCGTCGCCCGAGATGGTGAAGCTGGGGCTAAGCGGCTTGCGTAGCGAGGCTGCCTCACGGCTGTCGATGTCGAGTGACTGGTAGAACTTGATGATCTTCGCGCGGCTGAAGCTGCGGGGCCTCGAGCCCGTGCTGCCGCCGTTGAGGTAGCGACTCGTCCAGAGGTTGAGGTCGGCGACCGCTGCGTCCCACTGCGCGGCGCCGAGGTGGATCTTGGCCTCAGCGCGTACCATGAGCGTCTCGTCTGTGGTCAGGGGAACGGCGAAGGTGACGTTGGCATTGCTCGGGAGCTTGGGGTACTTCGGCTGCACGGTCTTGTTGATGTTCGTCTCCGTGTAGATGAAGGGCTGGAAGTAGTAGCGATCGGAGTTGCCCCAGATGTTGCGTGCGTAGAGCGTCTCGGTACGCGTGAGCTCCTGCCCCTGACCGAAGCGGGTGTTGAAGTAGATGACGCCGCTGGTCGTGATCCAGGAGAGGACGGAGTAGGTGCTGTGCGTCAGTAGGTTCGCGGGGTTCTTGCTGTCGTAGTAGGCCAGGGCATAGGACTCGTCGGTACGCGGCGTGGCGGTGAAGTCCGACCAGTCGCGTAGCACGCGTGTGGGGTCGCTGCCGAGCACCTTGTCGGCGTGGCTGACGGCCTCGCTCCACTTCTGATAGTAGAGGTAGAAGCGTGCGGCGAAGGCGTTGGCCGAGGCGGCAGAGAAGTGGTAGGGCTTGTAGCTCTCCGTATAGTGGAGGTACTTCTCGATGAGAGGGATGCCCTCCTTGAGGTCACGCTCGATCTGCTGGTAGGTCTCGGCCAGCGTGCCACGGGGGTAGTCTGGGCGTACGTTGGGGACGACGGTGGAGATATAGGGGATGCCGGGGTCGGTGCTGCTGGCGGTCGGGCTGTAGGCCTTGCAGAAGAGGTTCGCCAGGCAGAAGTGCGCCCAGGCGCGTGCTACCAGTGCCTCCCCGCGTAGCCCTTGGAGCTCCTCGTCCTGGCTGTCCAGCTTCTGGATGCTCGCTAGTGCCTCGTTGGCGTGGGCGATGGCCAGGTAGTGCGACTCCCAGATGTTGTAGACGGCGTCGTACTCCCCGTCCGAGTTGAGCGCGGGACGCCAGTAGGCCACGGACTCGACGAACTGCGTGGAGAAGGGATTGCGTGTGCCGTCGTCGAGGGTGTTGTCGCTGGAGAGCTCCTCGATGTAGCACGTCGAGCTACGCGGATAGGCGTAGACCAGGAGGCCACGTATCCCAGTGGCATCGTGGGGCTCGACATAGTTGGAGCGGGGATTGGCGTCGAGGTAGGAGTTGCAGGAGCTGACTCCCATTGCTAGGGTGAGGAGCGCCAGTGACGCCGTCAGGATGATGCTTCGCTTCATAGTGTACAAGTACTATAGTCGTCAAGGGCGCTTAGATCCCCACGACGCAGGTGAAGATGAGCGCGTGCGGGCGATAGTCGTAGGGCAGGGCTCCGTTGAGCTTCTTGCTCGAGTAGAGGAGGGCGACGTTGGAGGCCTGCAGCTTGAGGTCTATGCTGTGGATGAGCCCTCGCGTCAGCAGGCGTCTCGGGATGCTGTAGTTCACCGAGATATCGCGCAGCTGTACGTAGTCCAGTGGGGCGATGCGCACGTCGGAGTAGTTGTAGGTGCGGTAGGCACGCGAGAGGGTCGCGTTGTCGTAGAGCTGGGCGGCCGTCGGGATGGAGGGCACGTCGGTGGTGGCCTCATCGCCAGGGCGTACCCAGCGGCGGTTGAACTCCTTGCCGCGCAGCTCGTGGTCGTAGTACTGCGAGCTGAACTGTGTGGGCAGGCGGCGTACGTGCCCCATAGCGTAGAGCAGGTAGACGCTGAGGCGGACGTTGCCGATACGTAGGCTATTGGTCAGCCCTCCCTGATCGGTCGGGGTGCGCGTCCCCGAGTAGACGAGGTAGTCGAGATTGGTCGTCTGGCTGAAATTGATGCGGTCGCGCGTCACCTTGCCATCGGCATTGCGGAAGAGGGGGAAGCCCTCGCTGGAGAGCCCATGGAAGGGGACGGAGAAGATCGAGGACAGCGGGTAGCCCTCGCGCGCTGCACCAGAGGAGCTCGTCAGGACGGAGACGGAGGGGCGGGCGTTGAGCTTGGTGACCTTATTGGCGCTATGCGTGTAGCTGAAGTTCGTCGTCCACTCGAAGTCCTTTGTCTGGATCTGGTGCGTGGTCAGGCTCAGCTCCAGCCCGTGTGCCTCCATACTGGCCACGTTGGCATAGGGGCGGAAGAAGCCCCCCGTACCCTGATTGTAGGAGACGTCCATGAGGTCGCGCCCCTGACGCTGGTAGAGGTTGAGCCCCAGGCTGACGCGCTCGCGCCAGAGGCCCAGGTGCAGCTCCCAGTTCAGCTCGTACATACGCTCGTAGGTGAGGTCCCTATTGGTCGGCTCGCTGATGGTGAGGCCGGGCTCGACGAGCTTATTGGGGCGGTAGGGCAGCTCGGCGATGATGCGGCGATTGGAGTTGTAGACGAAGGGCAGCGTCCCCGTCATCCCGTAGGCGATCTTGGTCGAGAGGGAGGAGAGGGGCTGCAGGTGTGAGAAGAAGGACTCACGGCCGAGGTCCCAGCCGAGGGCTACATTCCACGTCGGCGTCCAGCGGCTGGTGCGGGAGGCCCCGAAGCGGTTCGTCCCCTCGTAGCGCATCGATCCCTCGAGGCTGTAGCGTCCGAGGTAAGTGTAGGCGAAGTTCGCCAGGAAGGAGACGTTGCGGTCGAGCTTCGTCAGGCGGTAGTAGTAGTTGTTGTTGCCATCACGCAGCCAGGTGAAGGCCAGCGGGTCGAAGGTGGCGAGCTCCCCGAAGGCGAAGTTGACCCCGTACTCGTCGTGCCAGCCGTTCTTGCTCGTCTGGTCATAGAGGTCGAAGCCTGCCGTGGCCGAGAGCTGATGCCTACCGCTCCACTCGTCGCTGTAGCTGAGGCGTCCCTGCAGGTCGAGGCGGGAGTCACTCTCGCTACTGATATTGCGTAGCCCCCCGTAGGGCATCACACTCTGGGGGAGGGCATAGACGTCGTCGGCGGGCTTGTAGAGGTAGCTATTTCTGTCACGGATGAGGCGCTTCTGCATGGCGCGGTAGCGCTTGGATACGTTGGAGTTCTCGGTGCGTATGTACTCGGTCTCGCTACCGCTGTACTGGATGGAGCCGAGGATGCTGGCCGATAGCTGTCGGATGGGCTGCCAGCGGAGCGAGGCCTGGAAGCGGAGGTTGGCTCCCTGTAGGTCCATGTAGTTCTCCTTGAGCTCCTGCTTAGCGTTCAGTGGGGCGTATTCGTAGAGGTAGTAGAGCTTGGGGTCGTACTGGCGGGGCATAGACTGCGCCAGTGTGAGTGTCTTGAAATCTCCCCCAGCGTGCTCCTGGCGGTAGGTCGCGTTGGCTATGGCATTGAAGGTCCAGTGGGCGTGGGGGCGGTAGGTGGCGTTGAGGTTGAAGAAGTAGCGCTTCGAGTGCTCGTCCTTCGCCCAGCCTGGGTCGAGGTCTGCGCCTATGCTGGTGTAGAAGTTGGCTCGCTGCGTCCCCGAGGAGAGGCTGACAGTGTGCTGGTGGCGTATGCTGTGCTGGTAGAGCTCGCGGAACCAGTCCGTATTGCGCTGCTCGGCGGCCGCTAGGTACGCCAGGCGTCCCTCCTCGGTGTTGTCCTGGGTGAACTTGCCGTTGCGGTACTTCAGCACATTATCGTAGAGCCAGCCGTAGACCCCGTACTTGTTTTGGTAGAGGATGTTGGCAGGGGTGAGGTTCCCACCTGCCTCGAGCTCGCGCAGGAAGGCCATCTGGTCCTGCGAGTTCATGATGTTGAAGTCGCGGTAGGAGGGGATGAAGCGGTAGGTGAGCTGGCTGGTGTAGGTCATGTGGCTGGTGCCCTGTCCCGCGCGTCGGGTGCGGACGGCGATGACCCCACCCATGGCTTGGTTCCCATAGAGGGAGGTGGCGGAGGCGTCGGAGATGACCTGATAGCCCTCGATGTCCTGCTCGGAGAGCCCAGGTAGGGCTGCGGCGATGAGGCGCTTGGCGTCGGGGCTCGCTAGGTCCGCGGTGTTGAAGGTGCTATCCTGTCGATAGACGACGCCGTCGATGACCCATAGGGGGTAGTACTTACTCTGGATGGAGGTCGCCTGACGCATGGTCGTCACTTGGCTCCCTTGCTCCTCGGCATCCTCGAGGACGAGCTGTAGGCGTACGGGAGTGGCGAGGACCTCGAGCTGCTTCTTACCCTGGAGACTGAAGAGGAGGATGCTGCGCTCCTCTGTCTGTATGGAGAAGGCCCCGACGCTGTCGGTGCTCCCGAGTAGTTTGTTGCTCGCCTTAGTGGTGATCGAGACGCGGGGGAGCGGGGTGCCTCGTGAATCGCGGACCACTCCATGTACGCGTATGCTCTGGGCTAGAGCAGGCGTTGCGAGGAAGAGGAGCAGCCCTATACAACTGAGCAGTTGCCTGAGTCGATAGATCATATCCATACGGGAAGTAGCTGGATGGTTTAAGTAGTATTCCACTAACAAATGTAAAGAAAAATCATTGTATCACACATCAGCGCAATAAAGTGTAATCGTGACGGCCGTGAGGGCCTGCCGCTCGGCCTGCTGTAGCAGGGGCGAAATCTCCCCTCAGAGCTCAGTCTCGAGGCGGCCCGATGCGGGCTCGAGCAAGCCTTCTCCCCGCGTGGGGGCGCCCTGAGAGATATCCCTCACGGCACTGCCTGACGGCACTCAGCGGCCTGACGGACGTCCCTCAGAGCGCTGACTGATATCCCTCAGCCGCGTGGCGGATAAGGCTCAGCACCTCCGCCCTTAGCAGGGTACTCAGCTGCCCCCTTATGCTAAGGAGTGCGCCTCACCGTCCGAGGGGATGGATGACAAGCGTTGTACAAGCTCTGACGCGTAGTGATATCCACGGCCGACACCTAGCTATCGGCTCGGGAAAGTGGCTCCGTAGGGGCTTGTGCGACAGCTCGAGGCTTACTCATACAGCTTGGCGAAGCCCCAGCGGGGCGACCCGCTCAAAGCCCAGGGTGAGGGAACGCTGCAGGCGTGACGGAACCCTGGGTCAGGCAGCACCATACACAAAGAGCCCTACAGGGGCGACCCTCAAAACAGGTAAGAGCAAGGTCGAAGCGTATCTATTGTAGCCTTACGAAGGCTTTGAGGGTCGCCCCTGTAGGGCTTTAATATCTATTTGTCTGAGCTACCCAGGGTTTGGTCGCCCTTACAGGGCTGCGCACCCTGGGCTTTGGACGGGTCGCCCCTGCGGGGCTTTCCCAATCCGCTCGAGCAGCATGTAGGACTGGCCAGCTCATCCCGATCTACCCTATCCTTTGACAAAATATCAAAGGGAGCGCTATCTGTCTGCTTGTTTGGAGTAGGCCTTGTTCCTAGGCCTTGTTCTGCCGTCTGTAGCCCGTATGCAGCGAGCTCACGGGGCAAGGATAGGAGCTAAATGCCTAACTTCGCAGTAAGCCTGATACCTAGCCTCGTCTACTACCTATGAAGCTAATGAATGACCTTGGAGCACAGCTCGTCCTCGTGCTGCTACTTTGTCTTGCCCTTCCTTATCCTAGCCTTGCGGAGGTCGCTATGCCTGCCGCTGACTCTCTCCCCGCGCTCAGTGCGCCTCGGGATAGCCTCCTCGGACGGGAGGCTTGGAGTGCTTGGATCGAGGAGCAGCAGGCCCTCGGTACACTCGAGGAGGACGAGGCGGGGCAGCTCTATGCCCTCTATGAGCGCCTCCGACTCGCACCGCTGGAGCTCAATACGCTGCATGAGGAGGAGCTGCGGCAGTTACCCTTCCTCTCCGACTATCAGATCTATCAGCTGCTCCGCTTCCGTAGTGACCAGGGGCAAGTGCTCTCGCTGGGGCAGCTGAGCCTAGTCCCAGGCTGGGATGCGGCGACGCTGCGGCTCTTCGTCCCCATAGCCGTCTGCCGCTACGCCCCTCGCCCCAGCAGTCTCGCCGTCCTCGAAGGGCGCGGACAGCTGGAGCTGGGCTACAGACGGCGCGAGGGGCAGAGGCCGCGTGCGGGGCAGCTGGGGGCAGAGGATGCGGCGCTCCTCTCGGCCTACTATCAGCGGCAGGAGCGGCTGCAGCTCTATGTGGCGGGGGCGAAGGGCTACGGTGAGCCCTGGAGCTGGCGCGGGCGGCGCGGCTTCGATAGCTACAACCTCTCGCTGCGGCTGAGCCGTGAGGGGCTGCTGCGGCAGCTGGTGCTGGGAGACTACAGGATGGCGCGCGGCCTGGGGCTCGTGCTCGGGCAGGGTAACTATCCGCTGGGGCTTCGCTCCTACCGCCCACGGCTGGGGCGGGGACTAAGGCCCGTACAGCACTCCACCGAGCAGCGCTTTGCCCGAGGACTGGCCTGCGTGCTTGCTCCAGCGTGCGGCTGGGAGCTGGGCTTCGGCGCCTCCATGCGGGCACTTGATGCCACGCAGCGGGGCTCTTCGTCGCGCCTGCAACTCAGCGAGGCGGGCGTACATCGGACGGCGAATGAGCAGGCACGGCGAGGCGCCCTCGAGGAGCGTATGCTAGCGGGCTGGCTGCAGTACAGCCACGGGCGTGGGGCCCTGGCTGTGCAGGCGGCCTATCTGGATTGGGGGGATAAGGAGCTCCAGTTGCTGCCAAGTGTACCCGAGCTCGGCGCGCGCCGCCGCCTTGTGCTGGGGAGCCTCAGCTACCACTGGCAGAGCCCGCAGGCACAGCTGAGGCTGGAGGGCGAACTCGCCTCTCAGAGCGGCGGAGGCTGGGCGCTGGCGCAGCATCTGAGCTGGGGGCAGGGGGCGCTCGGCGATCTAGGGCTCGGCTATTGGCGCCTCAGCCCCAGCTATTGGAATAGCCTCGGGCGCGGGCTGGAGCATGCGGCCTGGGTGCATGGCGAGGAGGGGGCGCGCCTCTACTGGCAGCTACCCGAACTGCTGGCCTACACGCGGCTCACGCTGCAGGCCGAGGCCTATCACCCGCTGGGTGCACTGCGAAGGGGGCAGAGGGAGGGTGGCCACTGGAGCTGGGTCGCCGAACTGAGGCATCAGCTCGACGCCGCAGGACGGAGCTTCCTTAGCCTCTGGTGGCGGCGTGCTCAGCGCGCCGAGGGGACGACGAGCCGCCTAAGGCTACAGTTCGAGCACAGCGGTCGCGCGCTGGAGTTGCGCTGTGGGCTGCAGCTTGTCCCGAGTGCGGTGCGGCACGCCTGGGCACTCTATGCCCGTGTCCGTACGCAGCTGAGTCCCGCGCTTCGCCTAGAGCTCGGCGCGAACTACTTCGACGCCGAGCGCTGGCAGCAGCGGCTCTACGGCTACCTCCCGAGGGGGCGCCACAGCTACGCCCCGCAGCTGCTCTACGGTCGGGGCTATGATCTGGTGCTGCGCCTCAGAGCTCGCCTCGGCAGGCGGTGGCGGCTGGAGGGGGAGGCGAGCTACCAGCGTCAGTTCGTCCCCTCACGCCCCAGCCCAATGCACTACGCCCTGAGCGGCATCTACCGCTACTAGCGGTGCGATGCGGCTCAGGGCGTCGCCTGATAGGTGAGAGGGGCTCGTCGGTGCGGCTTCCCTAGATGAGGGGATCTTCGTCTGGACTGGGGCTGTAGGCGCTGAGGTCGAGCTGGACTTCCTCCGCGGTGCTAGTCGCGGCGGGCGCAGCGGGCTGTGTCGCGGCGCGCTGCTGCAGCTGTACGTGCTGGCAGACGATCTCCGTGGTGGGCTGACTGAAGCCAGCCTTGTCCGTCTCCCGTCCGTACTCGATGCGCCCCGCCACGGCGATCGTGTCCCCCATAGCCACGTGCTGCTCGACGTAGATGCCTGGGGCGCCGCGCAGCACGACGCGGTGCCAAGCGCGCTGCTCGTAGAGCTGGCCGCCCTCACGCTGGGTGATCTGCTCGCGCGTCTCGAGCCGTAGGCGTACTTCGGGGTAGCCAGGGGCGAGGTAGTGCACGCGGGGGCTGTCGGTGACGATTCCCGTGAGGATGACCTGATTGATGGGGGTGGGGGAGCTGCTCATCGATGGGCTAGCGCTGCAGGACCTTGTTCTTGGCCACGACAGCCACGTATTCCTTGAGGTAGTTGGGCGTCCAGTAGGCCGTGTCGACGAAGGCCTCCGCTTCGTAGAGCTGGGTAGCCAGCGCGACCATGTCCTTAGCCTCGGGGTACAGCAGCTCCTCGAGGAGCTCGTAGTGGCCCTCTGGCCAGAGTCCCTTGACCTTGAGGGCGCCGTCGCCGAAGAAGAGGTGCTCGCCCTCCGTAGCAAGGCTCTGCTCCGCCTCCAGCACGAGGGCGCTGTCCTCACTGAGGCGTCGTCCCGCGGCGTCGAAGGTCGCGGTATAGACCTCCATGCGGCGTGCGTCCAGCATGGGATGCAGCGTGGCCTGCGTCTCGGGACGTAGGCGGCGGGCGCCAGCAGTAAGGATGGCGAGCGTGTCCACGGCGATGAGCGGCAGCTGCATGCCCAGGCAGAGGCCCTTGGCGAGCGAGGTGCTGATGCGTAGCCCCGTGTAGCTGCCTGGGCCCGCACTGACGGCGATGGCGCGCAGCTGCTTGCCCTCAGCCTTCAGCTGCCCTAGGAGCTCCTCGACCATAGGGGCAAGGGCGGCGGCGTGTCCCCCCTCGGGGGCGCTCACTGAGCGGGAGGCTAGGAGCTCTTTGCCCCAGCCTAGGGCTGCACTGCAGTGGCTGGTGGCGGTCTCGATGCAGAGTATCATGAAGGGCTTAGTCTAGGATGAGTTCGACGGGGCAGTGGTCGGAGCCGAAGACCTGATCGTGGATCTCGGCCGAGCGGAGACGGGGCGATAGACGCGCTGAGGTGACGAAATAATCAATACGCCAGCCTGCGTTGCGCTCACGGGCTCTACCGCGGTAGGACCACCAGGAGTAGCGCTCCCGCGCCTCGGGGTGGAAGTAGCGGAAGGTGTCGACGAAGCCCGCGTCCAGCAGCAGCTGGAACTTGCCGCGCTCCTCGTCGGTGAAGCCCGCGTTGCGCCTATTGGTCTTGGGGTTCTTGAGGTCAATCTCCTGGTGCGCTACGTTGAGGTCGCCGCAGACGATGATGGGCTTCTTGGCATCCAGTGCCACGAGGTAGCTGCGGAAGGCATCCTCCCACTCCATGCGGTAGTCGAGGCGGCGCAGCTCGTCCTGCGAGTTGGGCGTGTAGACCGTGATGAGGTAGTAGTCGGGGTACTCGAGCGTAATGACGCGCCCCTCCTGATCGTGCTCCTCCTGCCCGATACCATAGCTCACGCTGAGCGGCTCGTGGCGGGTGTAGATGGCCGTACCAGAGTATCCCTTCTTGACGGCATAGTTCCAATAGCTCTGATAGCCAGGGAGCTCGGCGTCGAGCTGCCCTGCCTGCATCTTGGTCTCCTGTAGGCAGACGAAGTCAGCGTCGAAGCTGGCGATGATGTCCGGGAAGCCCTTGCCGAAGACGGCGCGCAGCCCGTTGACGTTCCATGAGATGAACTTCATTCCTGTGATGTGTGCTTGGGGTCTCTTCTATTCTAGATATGGGGTGGGGTCCTCGATACCTGCCTCCAGCATCGCCTCACGGCGCTCGACGCAGGTGCCACAGCGGCCGCACTGTACGCTGCCGCCCTCGTAGCAGCTCCAGGTCTCGGCATAGTTGAGGCCGAGGGCCTTGCCGTGGCGCGCGATCTCACCCTTGCTGATGTCCGTATAGGGGGCACAGACTTCGACGCCGAGGCTGGTGCCCGCAGCGATAGCCTCGTGCATGGGACGGATGAAGGAGGCGCGGCAGTCGGGGTAGATAGCGTGGTCGCCGAAGTGATTGGCTATGTAGAGGCGCTTGAGCCCGCGGCTCTCAGCCAGGCCCGCAGCTATGGAGAGCATGATGCCGTTGCGGAAGGGGACGACGGTCGCAGCCATGTTCTCCTCGTCGTAGGCGCCCTTGGGGATCTCCCCGCCGCCCTCTAGAAGTGCGCTGCGGAAGTACTGTCCCATGAAGCCTAAGGGGATGATGATATGCTCGATGCCTAGACGCTGGCAGTGCAGTGCCGCCATGGGGAGCTCCCGTGCGTTGTGCTTAGAGCCGTAGTCGAAGGAGAGGGCGAGGGCGATATCAGCCTGATACTCGTAGAGCAGCGTCACGCTGTCCATGCCGCCCGAGAGGACGATGAGTCCTTGCTTTGTATTCATTAGTCTCTGGTCTCTGTACAGGTATAATGCCCCGCTGGGCTGCTTGGTTCAGTGGTGCGCCTCGGGCGGCAGCGGCTAGACGAAGAAGCTGAGGAGGATCTGCGCCGAGATGATGCGCACGAACATCGCCACGGGGTAGACGATGGCGTAGGCTACCGAGCTGGAGCGCGACTCATTGAGTGACATCGCGTAGTCTAGAGCCATGGAGTTGGCCATAGCCCCGCAGAGCAGCCCCACGGTCTCGGCGTGCGTCTTGCGATAGCCGAAGAGCGACACGATGCCCACCAGCAGCGTGGGCAGCAGGGTGATGAGGAAGCCGAGGAAGATCCATAGCAGTCCGTCGCCGTGGATGATGGTCTCGAAGAAGTGTGCTCCGCTGGCGAGCCCCAGCCCAGCGAGGTAGAGGATGATGCCGAGCTGCTTGATCAGCTGCGTGGCGCTATTGGTCATGTAGGTCGCGATCCTGAGGCGCGGGCCAAAGGCACCCATGAGGATACCTATTATAATAGGCCCGCCAGCGAGCCCTAGCTTGATGGGCATGCTGAGCCCAGGGATCGCTACGGGGATCGAGCCCAGGATACAACCGAGGGCGAGCCCAGCGAAGAAGCTCACCAGCTTGGGCTTGTCGAGGGTGTTGATGGAGTCGCCGATGAACTTCTTTGCCTTGGCGATCTCCTGCGCCTCGCCTACGACCGTCAGGCGGTCACCGAGCTGTAGGTGCAGCTCGGGCGAGGCCAGGATCTCGATCCCAGCGCGGTCGATGCGGGTGATGTTGATGCCGTACTCGTTGCGCAGACGTAGGGCGCCGAGCTTGATGCCATTGATCTTGCCGTTGGTGATGATCAGGCGCTTGGTGATGAGCTGGGCGTCGATGGCGTCCCAGTCGATGTCGGGGCGGTTCCAGTCGCGCGACTCGGAGCGGCGGCCGAAGAAGGCCTCCAGCACGCCGAGGTCCTCCTCGTGGATCAGCAGGAGCAGGTGGTCGCCCTCCTGCAGCAGGGTCTGTGAGGTGGGGACGATGAGCTTGTCGCCACGCCAGACGCGGGAGATGATGAAGTGCTTCTCCTGTAGGCGCACCACCTCGAGGATGGTCTTGCCGAAGAGCCTAGGGTTGGTCAGCTCCAGCTCGGTGATGTAGGTGGTCTTGCTCTCGAGGCGGTCTTCCTTCTGCTTCTTGGGCTCGATGACCTGTAGGATGAGGATAGCGAGGATCATCCCCACGACACCCAGTGGATAGGTCAGGGCGCAGGCCAGCGCCAGGTCAGCTACCTGGCGGGTGCCCTCCAGCCCGACGATGTCCTGCAGGGTGCTCTGTACGGCCGCCAGCATGGGGGTATTGGTCACCGCTCCCGACATGATGCCCATCATATTGGGCATGGAGATACCGAAGCTGTAGTGGAGGATGACCACCAGCAGCAGGCCCAGGGTGATGAGTAGCAGCCCAAGACCATTATATAGGATACCCTGACTCTTGAGCGAGGGGAAGAAGGAGGGACCCACCTCGACCCCTAGGGCATAGACGAAGAGCGTCAGCCCCAGTGTCTGAGCAAAGCTGCTCATCTCGGGCTGGACGACCACGCCGAAGTGCGCCGCCAGGATCCCGACGAAGAAGACGAAGGTAATGCCCAGTGAGATCTTGCCTATGCGCAGCTTGCCCAGGATCAGCCCCACAGCTGACACGAGGGTGAGTATCACGAGAGTCTGGAGTACCGACGGCTCGACGAAGACCATGCGGCACCAAGAGTAAACTGCCTCCATATGTTACTATTTAGCTAGCTGGGCGGCCCTGTCTAGCCGCCTTGGCCTGGACAAAAGTAGCACTTTTATAGCTAAGCCCACGCCGCCGAGCCTGAGCCGAGCGCCGCTCTCGAGTGTGTCGTAGCGCCCTGCCCCCTTACCTTATATACCGATAGAGCGCTTAGGCAAGCAGCCCCCTAGTCCGATCGTGGACTAGGGGGCTGCTTGCTTAGGGGGTGGGGATAGGCTAGGTGAGCGGAGCCTAGTCCAGCAGCTCGAGCTGGGCGAAGCGCAGTAGGAGCTTCTTGGTGTCGCCGGCGTCGAAGGCTACGGTGGCCTTGGCGTCGTCGCCTGCGCCCTCTAGCTCCATCACCTCGCCCTCGCCGAAGCGCTTGTGCAGCACGCGGGAGCCGATACGCAGCTTCCCGATGCGACTGACGGGCTGCGGCGCCTCTTCGCCTGCCTCCCTACGGCCGACGAGGACCTTGCGGCTGGGGCGGCTAGGGCGTGCCTCGAAGACGGGGGCGGCGCTGAAGTCCATCGGCAGCTCCTCGCTGTAGCCTCGCCGCGCGCTGCCGTAGCCCGTGCTGCTACCTATGCTAAGGGGCGAGTTCATACGGAGCAGCTCCTGGGGCAGCTCACGCAGGAAGCGGCTGGGGCGGCAGTACTCGGTACGCCCGTTGCGGAAGCGCTCGCGTGCATAGCCTAGGTGACAGCTACGCTCGGCACGCGTCAGGGCTACGTAGAAGAGGCGGCGCTCCTCCTCTAGCTCGCGCCCTACATTGCTCATCATCGAGGGGAAGAGGTCCTCCTCGAGGCCGAGGATGAAGACGTGGGCGAACTCCAGTCCCTTGGAGGCGTGGATCGTCATCAGCGTCACGGCATCGTCCCCCTCGCCTGCGGTGTCCTGGTCGGTCATCAGGGCGACCTCGCTGAGGTAGCTGCCGAGGGTGGGCTGTAGGTCGGCCTCGAGGCTGGTGCGCACGTATTCGTCGATGCCGCCGAGCAGCTCCTTGATGTTCTCCAGCCGTGCCTTGCCCTCGCCCGAGCTGTCGGACTGTAGGTCGGCGAGGATACCCGTCTGGCGGATGACACGCTCTACGACGGCATAGAGGTCCTGCTCGCTGCGGCTGTAGTCGCGTAGCTCGTCAATGAGGGCGGCGAAGGCCTGGAGGCGTGCTGCGGTGGGCTTGTTCACCGCTACGCCATAGCCCAGCGGGTCGTGTAGCACACGGCTCAGGGAGACGGCCTCACGCTGGGCAGCCTCGCGTACACGCAGTACGGTGGTGTCGCCTATGCTCCGCTTGGGATAGTTGATGATGCGCAGCAGGGCCTCCTCGTCCTGCTCGTTGATTATCAGGCGGCAGTAGGCGATGACGTCCATGATCTCCTTATGGTCGAAGAAGGAGCGCCCGCCGTAGATGCGGAAGGGGATGCCGAGGCGGCGGAAGACCTGCTCTAGGGTGCGGCTCTGCGCATTGGTGCGGTAGAGCACGGCGATGCTGCTGTAGGGCTCGCCCGAGCGGACGAAGCGGCGGATCTCCTCGCCTGCCCAGAGGGCCTCGAGGTCGCCCGTCATGGCCTCATGTACCTGGATGGGCTCGCCCTCCTCTTCCTCGGAGAAGACGGCCTTGGGGATCTGGTATTCGTTCTGCGCGATGATGCGGCCCGCTGCCGCTACGATGGTCTGGGTGGAGCGATAGTTGCGCTCGAGCTTGAAGACGCGTGCCCCAGCGAAGGTCTTCTCGAAGCTCAGGATGTTCTCGAGGTTCGCTCCGCGGAAGGAGTAGATGCTCTGGGCGTCGTCACCGACGACGAAGATCTTGCCCTTCTCCTGCATCAGCTGCTTGGCCACCATGTACTGGGCGAAGTTGGTATCCTGGTATTCGTCGATCAGGAGGTAGTCGATGCGCTCCTGCCACTCGCGTAGCACGTCGGGGTACTCGCGGAAGAGGATATTGATCTGCAGTAAGAGGTCGTCGAAGTCCATGGCGTTGGCCTGCTTCAGCTCGCGCTGGTAGTGGCTGTAGATCTCCGCCACGCGGGGGATGCTGCTCTTGGCGTCGTAGGTCAGCAGCTCCTTGTAGGAGGGGTAGGCCTCGGCCGTGATCAGTCGGTTCTTGGCCGAGGAGATACGGCTGTGCACCACGTTCGGCTTGTAGACCTTGTCGTCAAGGCCGAGCTGCTTGATGATGCCCTTGATGCGGCTGCGGCTGTCACTCGTATTATATATGGAGAAGTCGGGCGTGTAGCCCAGTAGGCTGGCGTGCTGCCGTAGGATACGTAGGAAGACGGAGTGGAAGGTCCCCATACGGATGTGCCGCGCCGCAGCTCCCGCCCGCTGACTGATACGCTCGCGCATCTCGCGGGCGGCCTTGTTGGTGAAGGTCAGCGCCATGAGTCCCTTGGGGTGGTAGCCCGAGTCGATGAGGTAGAGCAGCTTGTAGACCAGCACGCGTGTCTTGCCGCTGCCAGCGCCAGCGATCACGAGGGCTGGGCCATCGTCGTAGGTCACAGCGGCACGCTGGGCGTCATTGAGTTCGCTGAGGTAGGGGAAGTCGAGGGGGGCTGCGCCTTGCATAGGGGAGCTTGCTTAGGTCTATAGGGGAGATGAACGTAAGGGAGCGGGGCTGAGGTGGTAGGACCTCAGCCCCGCTCCTCTGAGGGCACAAAGATACGGAATTACCTGCGGGGCTCCGTTCGCTAGGGCTCGCGCTCGCGCTCCTTCATATCCACGTAGTGCCGCTTGTGGTAGGGGCCGTAGGGGAGCTCACCGATGCCGAAGTCCTGCACTCGGTCGATCGCGTGCCGTGGCGACCTGAACAGGCTCGTCAGCGCATTGAAGAAGAACTGGAAGATGTGCGTGCCGACGGATTCGTCGCGGAAGTCCACCACGCTATCGTCGATCACTCCGCTGACGCGGCGATTGATGAGGGTCTCACCCGATCGGAGCGAACGTAGCTCGTAGCCAATGTCAATCCGCGTCTCCCCTTGGCCTCTATTCTGCTGCCAGTCGAGGATGGTCGTGTAGAGGGCGGCATCAGCGCCGAAGAGCTCCACGAGGTAGTGGGGCTCCATCGTGCGGTAGAACTCCAGCCCGCCGACCCCGACGAGTGCCGAGACCACGCGTGGGCTGATGACGTAGTAGCCCTGCTCGCTTAGAGCGCGCACACTGGCCTGTAGTAGGGGCTGGTCCAGCTGGGCTCCTCCGCCCTTGTTGACCACAGGCATCAGGAGGATGGTGCGGGGGCGCTCGGCGTAGAGCTTGCTGTAGTTGTCCATGCGGCTGCGCTGCACGTGGGTGTTATTCTGTATGCTGCAGCTGCTGAGGGTGAGGAGGGCGCCTAGGGCTAGGCTAAGGGCGTGGAGCTTCATCCTTCTGTAGACGCTTGATGAGACGTGTGATCATAGGGCTGCTCTCGGGATAGAGCTCCATCTCCTGGCGGAGGTAGTGTAGGGCCTCCTCCCGGCGCTCGAGTTGCCAGAGGAAGAGTCCGTACTCGGCGCAGCGTCCAGGGGCGGGGCGGCGTAGCTGGCCACCGGGCTGCTGTATGGCCTTGAGGTAGAGCTGCTCCAGGGTCTTGGCGCGGCTAGGGGTGAGCTTCTTGGGCTGCAGGTCGACCAGCGTGTCGTACTGCTTCCACGAGTAGAGCGTGCGGCGGCCGCAGCTGGAGGCGCTGAGCGTCAGCACGAGGGCGGCGAGGGCGCAGCCTAGGGGGAGGGTCCTCATATTATAGGTATATACGTGTCCTTGGGGGAGCGGGGGTGGGAGCCCGCCCTGCTCAAGGCGCAAAGATATAGGGAATTGCGCACGCGCGCAAGAGGGGGCACTGAGGGGCTTCCCGCAGGTGGGCGAGGCCTCCACGCCCTCCTACCGCGCTTCTCCGCCTTAGCCTTAGCCGCTTTGAGGGATATCCCTCAGCGCGCCCACGGATATCCCTCAGCGCGCCCACGGATATCCCTCAGCTCCCTGACGGCCGTCCCTCGGCGCGCTGACTGATATCCCTCAAGAGGCCTCAGGGCTAGGACGGCTGTCCGCTCAGGCCCTTAGCCCCGCCTCCGCGGGCGAGGCGTGTGATGCGTGACGAAGGGTCTTGAGGATGGTTTGCGGGGAATTCTCGACCTTTGTGCCCAAGAAGGGGAGGGCGCTCCCCTCGGACACCATTACCTGTCGTTCATTATGAAGCATCTCTTTATGACCCTCGTCTCCACCCTCGGACTCCTCTCCAGCACGACTGGCGAAGAGGCCATTCCCCTGCTTGCTCCTAAGGCCTTCCAGGCTGCTTTCCAGGCCGATAGCACGGCTGTGATCCTCGATGTACGCCGTCCTTCGGAGTTCGCCGAGGGGCATCTCAAGGGCGCCATCCTGCTCGATTGGCTCAGTGATAAGGCCTTCGTCGAGGGGCTGGAGAAGCTCGACAAGAGCCGTACGCACTATGTCTACTGCCGCAGTGGCCATCGTAGCCATGCTGCTGCCACGCTGATGCAGTCCCGTGGCTTCAAGGTCGTCGAGCTGAAGGGCGGCTACCTCGGCTGGGTCTCCGAAGGGCTCCCCGTAGAGAAGTAAGGCCCTCCCCACTAGACGCTCCTAGAGCTGCTGGGGCAGCCTCCTCCTAGGGTGAGGGGGCTGCCCCAGTGCGTCTGCCTCGGGTGGGGCCTCGAACGCCTCAGTGCGGGGCTGGCGTGGAGCCTCGTCCCCTGCAGTGGGGGACGCGGGTGGGGGAGGTGTGCTGCGGCCCTAGCTGGGGAGGTGTCTCGCTATACTGAGGCGACTTCCTTGGCCGTTTATTCGTCTGAAACTAGTATCTTTGCATGACCCTGCACCCGCGTGCATGGGTACAGACTAATGTATGTTATGATCAAGAGACTCTCTATAGCGGCCTTCGGGCTACTGCTCCTCTCCTCCTGCGGCGAGTACTATCGCGTGCAGAAGTCCACGGACGTGGCCGAGCGCTACTCCTATGCCAAGAAGAGCTACAACGAGCAGAAGTACGGCCGTGTGGTCAGTCTGCTGGAGGATGTCGTACCCTCGCTGGTCGGCACCGCCGAGGGGCCGCAGAGTACCTATCTCTTGGCTAACTCCTACTTCGAACAAGGGCAGGAGGCCGATGCCGCCCGCTACTTCCAGAGCTACTACACGAGCTATCCCAAGGCTCCGATGGCAGAGGAGGCGCACTTCAAGGCTGGCTACTGCCTCTATAAGGCTTCGCCCGACGCACGCCTCGATCAGTCCGCTACGCTCGGCGCGATCAAGGAGCTGCAGACCTACCTCGACCTCTACCCCGAGGGGGGACACAAGGGGGAGGTGGAGCAGATGCTCTTCGACCTGCAGGACAAGCTTGCCTACAAGGAGTACCTAGCGGCCAAGCTCTACTTCGACCTAGGCCTCTACCTAGGGAACAACTATGAGTCGGCCGTCATCACGGCGCAGAACGCACTCAAGGACTTCCCCTACACGCGCCACAAGGAGGACATATACTTCCTCATCCTGCGTGCCAAGTATGAGCAGGCCGAGCTCAGCGTCCCCGAGCGTCTCCAGGAGCGTATCCGTGAGGCTCTCGATAGCTACTATGCCTACGTCAACGACTTCCCCGAGGGCAAGTACCGCAAGGCAGCCCAGCGCATCTACGAGCGTATGAACAGCCGCAAGACGCAGGACTAGCCGCCGCCCTTCCCTCCCTCAAGACGATATCTACAGACAATAAAGAGAATATGCCCAAGTACAAGAAGAACGTACCGACCAACACGATCAGCCGTGACATGGTCAGCCTCAGCAAGGATACGGAGAACATCTACGAGACGGTGATGATCATCGCTAAGCGCGCCAACCAGATCGCTCAGGAGACGAAGCAGGAGCTGGAGGCGAAGCTGCAGGAGTTCGCCGTGTACACCGATGAGAACCAAGAGGTCTTCGAGAACGAAGAGCAGATCGAGCTGTCGCGTCAGTACGAGCGCCTGCCCAAGCCTACGCTCATAGCAGCGAAGGAGTACGAGGACGGCGAGCTGTACTACAACATCGCCGGTCGCAACAAGAAGTAGTCCCCGACGTCTACCGCTATGTGGCAACGTATTCAGACCCTCTGGCTACTCCTTGTAGCCCTGGCTATGGGCGTCTTCGCCTTCCAGGACATCGCCATCTTCACAATGGATGAGGGCACCTACTGCCTGCTCAATAACTGGGGCATCTATAACGGCGCCGACGGCCTCGTCCAGCACCGCGTCTACGCCATCGGGATCCTCAGCTGGCTCAGCTGCCTCGGTGCGCTCGGCCTCATCGGGCTCTACAAGCGCCGCGTGCTGCAGATGCGCCTGACGATCCTACTGGCGCTCGTCATCTTCGGCGAGCTGATCTACATAGGCTTCGTTAGCTATGCCTTCTGCTTCAACAATACGGCGAGCTTCGGCATACGCTTCCCGCTGGCTCTGCCCATCATCTGCCTCCCGCTGCTGTACCTGGCTGCGCGACGCATGATCTACGACGAGACCCTCGTCCGAGCCTCCAATAGACTCCGAGACTAGGCGGTGTATCCCCTCGTCCAGACACCACAGTAGACGAAGCGAAGTCTTACCCCTTGCCTCCGCGGCAGCCTTGGTAGGACTTCGCTTTGTCGTATGCCCCCGCTTATCCTAGTCTACACTTCACCATCCCTAGACCCACAGTCACAGCTCATGCAGTTCGATTCCCTACAGGCGATCTCGCCTATCGATGGCCGCTATCGTGCCCAGGCCGAGGCCCTTGTCCCTTATTTCTCTGAGGAGGCCCTCATCCGCTACCGTGTACGCATCGAGATCCTTTACTTCATCGCCCTCTCAGGCGAGCTGCCCAATCTGCGCGGCGTCCTGAGCGAGGAGCGCCTAGAGCGTCTCCACGACATCTACCTCAGCTTCACGAGCGCTGACGCAGCACGTATCAAGGATATCGAGCGTATCACCAACCACGATGTCAAGGCCGTTGAGTACTTCATCAAGGAGAAGTTCGATGAGCTCGGACTGGCCGATGAGAAGGAGTTCGTACACTTTGGTCTGACGTCTCAGGACATCAATAACACCGCCTTCCCGCTGATGATCCGAGAGGCGGTAGAGCACATCTATCTGCCCGAGCTGGGTGGGCTGGTCGATCAGCTGCAGTTCTATGCAGAGGAGTGGGCCGACGTGGCTATGCTGGCCCGCACACATGGGCAGCCCGCCTCCCCGACGCGCCTGGGGAAGGAGCTCGCGGTCTATGTCTACCGCCTGCAGGAGCAGATCAAGACGCTCGAGTCCCTACCCCATACGGCTAAGTTCGGTGGTGCGACGGGTAACTTCAACGCCCATGCTGTGGCCTATCCAGGACGTGACTGGCGCCGCTTCGGGGCGGACTTCGTCCAGAGCCTAGGCCTGCAGCGCGAGGAGTACACCACGCAGATATCGAACTACGACCAGCTGGCGGCGCTCTTCGACGTCCTGACGCGCATCAACGTCATCCTCATCGACCTGGCGCGCGACTTCTGGATGTACATCTCGATGGACTACTTCAAGCAGCAGATCCGCGCGGGCGAAGTCGGCTCCTCGGCTATGCCGCATAAGGTCAATCCTATTGACTTCGAGAACGCGGAGGGTAACCTCGGGATGGCCAACGCCGTCTATGGCTTCCTGGCGCGCAAGCTCCCCATCTCGCGCCTGCAGCGTGATCTCACCGACTCGACCGTCCTGCGCAACGTCGGCGTCCCCTTGGCACACAGCATGATCGCCCTCAAGAGCCTACGCAAGGGACTGGGTAAGGTACTCCTGAACAAGGAGGCGCTGTACCGCGACCTAGAGCACAACTGGGCCGTCGTGGCCGAGGCGCTCCAGACGATCCTGCGCCGCGAAGGCTACCCCAAGCCCTACGAGGCGCTCAAGGCCCTGACCCGCACCAATGAGGGCATCACCGAGAAGTCGATCTACGAGTTCATCGAGGGGCTACCCATCAGTGCCGAGCTCAAGGAGGAGATGCACCGCATCAGTCCACACAGCTACACTGGGATCTAGGCTCCCGCCTTCCTCCCCCTAGCCTCTCTAGAGAGGCAGGAGCCCCGCAGTGATCTGTCCCTCCAGAGTGGAGCTGGGAGTGGTCGCTGCGGGGCTCGCTTACCTCTGTAGTCTGGGACTATACGCAGCCTCCTGGCTCCAGCATCCCGCCTAGTCCCGCACCGCTTGCTGACCTCGCTCTCGCTCTAGGTGCTTGAGCCTCGCGCCCTTTGGGACTTCACCTTCCCCTTTCACTTTGTATTAACTTCTCCCTGCGGCATGGCGCTCGCGCTGAGCGCTCCTTTCACTTGCCTCAGGCGCTTACCAAGCTCTCCTATATGAATATACTGCAGCGCGTACGCGTCTTCCTCAACCTGCGTCCTGTCCTCGAGGACGAGCAGCTCGTCGTGGCCGAGATCACGCAGGGCGTCTCCTCCCGTGGGGCCAACCTATGGATCTTGATCTTCGCCATCTTCACCGCATCGCTGGGCCTCAACGTCAATTCGACGGCTGTCATCATCGGCGCGATGCTCATCTCCCCACTCATGGGCCCTATTATAGGTATGGGTCTAGCGGTGGGAATCAATGACCCTGACCTCCTGCGACGGGCGGCGAAGAACTATACTCTCGCTACGCTGATCAGCGTCCTGACGGCTATGGTCTACTTCCTCATCAGTCCACTGGGGGAGGCACAGTCCGAGCTGCTGGCGCGTACCTCACCGACGATCTACGACGTGCTGATCGCCTTCTTCGGCGGTGCGGCAGGGATCGTGGCGCTGGCGACGCGTGGGGGTAAGAGCGGCAATGTGCTGCCGGGCGTGGCTATCGCTACGGCGCTGATGCCGCCGCTCTGTACGGCGGGCTACGGGCTGGCGACAGGGCAGCTGCGGTACTTCTTCGGTGCCTTCTACCTCTTCTTCATCAATACGGTCTTCATCGCACTGGCCACCATCATCGGTGTGCGGCTGATGCGCTTCACGCCGCACAGCTTCCTGACGCCTGAGCGTGCCAAGCGTGCGCGCCACATGCTCACCCTGATCGTCATCGCTACGGCGCTGCCTGCGCTGTGGATGACGGCCGACATCGTGCGCAGCAGCATCACGGCGGCCAACCTGCGGAGCTTCGTCAAGGGCGAGCTGACGCAGTCGGGTACGCAGATCCTCTCCAGCGACCTCGACCGCGGGGAGCGGACGCTGCGTATCGTGGCCGTAGGCCGTGAGCTCAGCGAGCAGAGGCAGCAGGAGGCCGCCGCGCGCCTCTCGGACTATGGCCTCTCGGGCTATCAGCTCTCCGTGATCCAGGGGGTACAGTCCGATAGCATCCTAGCCCTGAGTAGCCAGCTGGAGCAGCGCCTGAGTGTGCAGGAGCAGCAGCGCCAGCAGCTGCTGCAGCTGACGCAGGAGCACGCGCTACTGAAGGATCGCCTCGCGGGCTATATGCGCTACGAGGAGCTGAGCCGTCAGCTGCAGCCCGAGCTCAGGGCGCTCTTCCCTGGGGTGCAGCACCTAGCGCTTGCCCCCGTGGCTGAGCCCGAGGGGGACAGTACGCTGCGCTATGTCCTGGGGCTGCTGAGCCTCGAGGGGACTGCGGAGCTCTCGGCCGCCGACCGCGAGCGTCTCGAGTCCTGGCTCCGTACGCGTCTCGGCGGGGATAGTATCCTCCTCGTGGAGCCCTCCAAACCGCGTGGGCGTCGTACTCGCTAGTCGTGCACGCTCGGGGGATGGGCTCAGGCCGCAGCCTATCCGAGCGTCCTCCTTCGTCTAGCCTCCCTCTAGGCGAAGGTGCGAAGAGCTCCCAGCAAAGACTTGGCCTTGGGGGGAGGCCTCCTGAGGGATATCAGTCAGCGCTCTGAGGGACGTTCCTCAGCTCCTTGACTGACGGCAGTGAGCTCCGTGAGGGATATCCCTCAGGGAGCTCTGCTTTAGGTGCGCGCCTCGCTCCGCCGCCTTCCCGCCCTCGCTCCAGGAGCCTAGGGCGGAGCTTCGCACTCCGCGCTTGGCATCCCTTGCGGCGGCAGTAAGTACACAAAAAGCAAGGGACTGCGAACCTTTCAGGAGGCTCAGCGGTTTTATAAACGTTCACATACATATTACTCACACTTTTACCTGAACGTTATGAAGAGATTCTTTGCCTTTGCCCTGGCCCTGATCGCGATCTCGATCACCGCACTAAAGGCGGACAATGATCGCATCATCACCTTCAACCAGCTGCCCGTGGCAGCTCAGCAGTTCATTAAGTCTTACTTCCCTGATCGTACGGTCGCCTATGTCAAGGAGGATCGTGAGCTGACGGGTAAGACCTATGAGCTACGCCTCTCCGACGGCATCGAGATCGAGTTCGATGGCAAGGGGAACTGGAAGGACGTCGATGGAGACCACGTGCACATCCCTACGGGCTTCATCCCCAAGGGCGTCCTCAACAGCCTGAACGCAGCACATCCCGGCGATCGCATCGTCAAGATCGAGCGCAAGTGGCACGGCTACTATGTCGAGCTTGCCTCGGGCCTGGATGTCCTACTCAACAAAAGCGGTAAGATCACCGGCTACGACGACTAAAACACACACACAGCACACTTACACCACACACACCACAATCCCCTAACTCATGAGACGCTATCTCCTGACCCTACTCTTGGCTAGCCTCGGGCTACCCCTCGCATCCTCCTCGACGCTGCAGGCGCAGACGACGAGCCCCGCCACCACCCAGAGCTACGAGCTCATCAAGCTGCCCTACGCCACTGACGCCCTAGCGCCTGTCATCAGCAAGCGCACGGTAGAGCTGCATCACGGAAAGCACCTGGCAGGCTATGTCTCCAAGCTGAACAGCCTCCTCAAGGAGTCGGGCATGCCGGGCTCCGACCTGGTGCGCCTGGTGCGCTACAGCTCGGGGGCTATCTTCGACAACGCGGGCCAGCTGCTCAATCATAACCTCTACTTCCTACAGTTCCGCCCTGCCACAGCCGAGGCGACCAAGCCTGTAGGGGCATTGGCCAAGATGATCGAGGCGTCTTATGGGAGCTTCGAAGCCTTCCAGAAGGCCTTCGAGCAGGCAGGGGTCTCTATCTTCGGATCGGGCTGGCTATGGCTGGCCTGCGATGCCGAGGGCAAGCTCTACATCGATAAGGAGCCCAATGCAGGCAACCCCGTAGTACGTGGGCTCACGCCCCTCCTCGGTATCGACATCTGGGAGCATGCCTACTATCTAGACTATGAGAACCGCCGCGCCGAGCATCTCAAGCAGGTATGGCGTATCATCGACTGGGAGGTCGTGGGCAAGCGCTACGACCGCCGTGCCGAGGGCGTCCGTCCCTACTAGGCACTCCAGAGCTCAGCTATAGGAGCGGGGCGAGCATCCATCAGGGTGCTCGCCCCGCTTCCTTTTGGGCGCTAGCGTAGGCGGTGAAGGCTAGCCTGCAAGGATGTTTCTCAGGATCGGGAGCGGAGGACTGGCTCGGGGAAAGTCTCCTCTGCGCTCGCTGGGGTAGGGCTCTTGGCTCGCTGAGGGATACCTCTCAGCCTCTTGACTGCTATCCCTCACGTGCGTGAGGGACGTCCCTCAGCCAGCTGACTGATATCCCTCAGAGCCCTCTGCCTTAGGAGCGAGCTTCGCTGGGACGAAGGCGCCCTTGGCTGGCACCGTAGTTGGCGGAGGGTGTGGCTTCGTTGCGCCTTGATTTACGCTAAGGAGGCGGGGAGTGCGGGCTAAGGGAGGCCGCGCGCTGCAGGGAGACTGAACCCTGCCCCCCAAGGCTTGTTATAGCTATACATGACGACGCAAAGCAGATATCTCCACGCACTACGCCGCCGCCTCGGGTTGATGCAGCTCCCCTTGCCTACGGAGTTCTTCACGCTCCCCGTGGGGCTGGTGCTGAGCCTTTTCCTCCCGCCCTTGCTGGCGCTCCTAGGGGCTGCCCTTGGCCTGGGCCTCGGCATCCTGCTGCTCTGGCTGGTGGGTGGCCTAGCGGCCAATCGTCCCAGCGTGGGGCGCTCGCTCTTCGTCCTGCTGCTCTGGGCTACACTGGCCCTGAGCTTCGATGACTTCTATGAGCACCCGCTATGGCTGCAGTCGCTGCTGCTCTTCAGCTACATCACCAGTAGCCTTGTGGCTGGGATCTATCGCTGGGGACGCGACCGCTGGGGTACGCTTAGCTGTGGCTGCCTGCGCACGCGTATCCTTAGAGAGGAGCGGCTACGCTTCGAGCGCATCCTCATCGCCTTCTCTCTGGTGACCCTCTGTGCTATCTCGGCCTGCGTCCACCTCTGTCCCGTGGAGTGGGGCGAGCTGCTGCAGTACTTCGCCATCTTCGTGGCGCTCTTCACCTGGGGCGTCTATGCCTTCGAGTCCCTGCACCTGCTGTGGGTCAATAAGCGCCTAGATCGTGAGCAGTGGATCCCCGTAGTGGGAGACCAACAGCAGCAGCTGGGGCGCGTGCCGCTGACCGTCGCACGTAGCGACCAGGGACGTCTGCCCGTGGTACGCCTGATGGCTACGACCGGCGACATGCTCTACCTCGAGCACGCCGAACGGGAGCAGCTGCCGATCGCCGCAGGCTATGATACGCCCTTCGTCAGCTGGCTTACCGAGGGCTGTCGCCCAGAGGCGCTGGCGCAGCTGCTGATCGATCAGCGCTTCTGCGGCGTATGCCGAGCCCGCCCGCGCTTCCTCCTGCACTACCATGAGACGCTAGAGGGGCAGCCGCTCAGCGTCTATCTCTACGCTGTAGACATCGCCGAGCCCAGCCAGCTGTTAGTGGACTGTCAGCCCCAGCAGGGACGCTGGTGGCCGCTGGAGCACATCACGGCGCAGCTCGAGCAGCTGGACTTCGCCCCTTACCTACGTGCCGAGTTGCCCTACCTCGAGCAGACCATCCTGCTGGCGCAGCGCCTACGTCAGGGCGCTAGCCACTAGCCTTCCTTCGCCCTTCCTTCTATGATCTACCTCATCCCCGTACCGCTGGCGGACGTCGCCCACGAGACTTGCCTGCCCGAGTACAATAGGCAGCTGCTGCCCCAGCTGCGCCACTTCATCGTGGAGAACGTACGCTCGGCGCGCCGCTTCCTCAAGGCAGCTGACCGCAGCATCGATATCGACGCCTGCACCTTCTACGAGCTAAACAAGCACACCCCCGCCGAGGAGCTGGCGCGCTACCTAGAGCCCGCCCTGAGGGGAGAGGACATGGGCATCATCTCCGAGGCAGGCTGTCCCGCCATCGCCGACCCGGGGGCGGATGTCGTGGCCCTAGCTCAGCGCAAGGGGCTACGCGTCGTCCCGCTCGTCGGGCCCAGCTCCATCCTGATGGCGCTGATGGGCTCGGGCTTCAATGGGCAGCGCTTCGCCTTCCGCGGCTACCTACCCATCGAGGAGGCCGAGCGTAGCCGTACGCTGCACGAGCTGGAGCAGCGCCTGCGCTCCACGGGGGAGACGCAGATCTTCATCGAGACGCCCTACCGCAATGTGCAGCTGGTGGAGCAGCTGATCCGTCACTGCTCGGGCGACACGCTCCTCTGCATCGCCTCGGGATTGACGGGGGAGGGCGAGCTCCTGCAGACGCGCCGCCTCAGTCAGTGGCGCGGGCATATCCCCGACATTCATAAGGTACCTACCATCTTCCTGATCGGACGCTAAGCCTATGCCCCTGACTACGCCGCTACCTGCCGACTTCGCTCGGCTCATCCAGCAGCTCCTGCCTGAGGAGGCCGAGGCACTGCTGGGCGCGCTCGAGGGAGAGGCCTCGGTCTCTGTGCGCCGCAATGCGGCCAAGCGCGCTGCCCTACCCTCCGAGCTTCCGCTCGCTGGGCCCGTGGCTTGGTCCCAGGGGCTCGGCTACTACCTCAGCCGCCGCCCGAGCTTCACCGCCGATCCGCTGTGGCATGCAGGGCAGTACTACGTGCAGGAGGCCTCGTCCATGACCTTGGCCGCCATCAGCCCCTACCTCGGGAAGGAGCCTCTAGCGGCGCTGGACCTCTGTGCCGCCCCTGGGGGGAAGAGCACGCTGCTGCTGGACCTGCTCCCCGCGGGCAGTACCCTCGTGAGCAACGAGTACGTCCGCAGCCGCGCACATATCCTGACGGAGAACCTCCAGAAGTGGGGCTCGCCCTACAGCATCGTCACCAGTACGGACGCTGCGAGCCTGGGGCGCATGCGCTCCAGCTATGATCTCATCCTCGTGGATGCCCCTTGCTCGGGCGAGGGGATGATGCGCAAGGACGAGGAGGCACGGCGCCAGTGGTCGCCCCAGCTGGTCAATCAGTGCGCTGCCCTACAGCGCAGCATCCTCGAGGATATATGGCCGGCGCTCGCCCCAGGCGGGCTGCTGGTCTACAGCACCTGCACGCTGAACGGCCAGGAGGACGAGGCGCAGGTGGCCTACCTCGTGGAGGAGCTCGGCGCCGAGCCGCTCGGGCTGCAGGCACTGGAGCCCTTCGTCGCACCCTCAGTCCTTAGTCCCTACCCCTGCTATCGTATGATGCCGCACCGCACACGTGGGGAAGGGCTCTTCCTCGCGCTGCTTCGCAAGCCCATCACCGAAGGGGCTTCAAAGACCTCCACCGCGCGTAAAGGCAAGGCGGCCAAGGCGGGGCGCAGCGCGAGCGTCAAGCCTCCGAAGGAGCTGCTCCCGTGGCTCAAGCCCTCCCCAGCACTACAGTGGCGCACGCTGGAGGGGATGCGCCTGCTGGCACTGCCTGAGCCCACTGCCCGCCTCCTAGAGGAGCTCGAGGCGCTACGTATCCCCGTGCTGAGCGCGGGGCTGCAGGTGGCCGAGCTTAAGGGCCGTGACTGGCTGCCACAGCCTGCGCTGGCGCTGAGCCAGCTGCTGGCTCAGGAGGCCTTCCCCCGTGTGGAGCTGACGCATGAGAAGTGCCTGCGCTACCTCGCTGGCGAAGCCTTGACGCTGCCCCCCGAGACGCCGCGCGGCTTCGTCCTCATTTGCTATCAAGGTGCGCCCTTGGGCTTCGCGAAGCACCTCGGCAACCGTACGAACAACCTCTACCCCCAGCCCTGGCGCATCCGTCAGCTGGATGCCGTACTGCGCCGACTAGAGGACTCCCAGCCTGAGGAGGATGCCCAGTAGCGCGGAGATCTTCCACTTCCGCCAGTTCGAGCTCAGGCAGGGGCGGGCGGCACAGAAGTGCGGGACGGATGCCCTGCTGCTCGGGGCTTGGCAGCCCACGCGTCTCACCCCGCCGCGCCGCGTCCTCGACGTCGGTACGGGTACGGGCGTGCTGGCCTTGATGCTCGCCCAGCGCTACCTGAAGGCCGAGATCGAGGCCTGGGAACTGGAGGCCGAGGCTGCAGCCGAAGCGGCGGAGAACTTCGCCGCCTCCCCCTGGAGCACACGTCTCCGCCTAAGGCAGACGGACTTCCTCGCTGCGGCGACGACGGAGGAGCCTGCCCGCTATGACCTCATCCTCTCCAATCCTCCCTACTATACCGAGACGACCCTTGCCCCCGAGGCGAGCCGAGCGGTGGCGCGCCACACGCTCGGGGGGAGCCTCTCTCCCGCCCTGCTGCTGGGCTATGCGCCCCGCCTCCTGGAGCGCGGTGGAGCCCTAGCCCTCATCACGCCTGCCGAGCAGCTCGAGACGCTGCGGCAGCAGGCCGTCAGGAGCGGCCTCTACCTGTCGGAGTGGGTCGCCGTCTCCTCGTGCCCCACTCGCCCCGTGCGCAGCCTTACCCTCTGGCGCCGTATCGCCGAGCTCACGAGCTACCAGCCCTGTCTGTGCAGCGAGCTCGTCCTGCAGGAGGCAGACGGCTCACCGAGCCTCGCCTACAGGCGTTGGACGGAGGCCTACCTACTGGGCTAAAGGCGCCGAGACTGAACCATTACGCTTGCTCCTCGTTATTAGAGAGTAAGCAAGTAATCAATACAACAACTAATCAACACCTAAGTATTATGCAATCTGCATTCCTGTCCTTCCTCGAGTGCGCCAGTAAGCTGCGCGGCCTCGGCCTGAAGCTCATCCGTGTCGCCATCCTCATCATCTTCGTCTGGATCGGTGGTCTGAAGTTCGCCAACTACGAGGCGAACGGCATCATCCCCTTCGTGGCCAACAGCCCACTCATGAGCTTCTTCCTCAAGAACGCTAGCAATGAGGTCACTACCGACGAAGGCAAGGTCGTCAAGGAGTACACCCTCAACAAGGTCCCCGAGGGTAAGTACGATCAGGCCAAGCATGACTGGCACGTCGAGAACCGTACCTACCTCTTCTCGCACGGCCTCGGTATCCTCATCATGACGATCGGTATCCTAGTCTTCCTCGGCCTCTTCAGCCCCTACCTCGGCATTGTCGGTGAGCTGCTGTGCATCATCATGACGATCGGTACCCTCAGCTTCCTCGTCACGACGCCCGAGACCTTCGTCAGCGCTTCGCCCGAAGCTCTGGCCGCTGGTGAGTGGGCCAATGGCTTCCCCTTCCTCTCGGGTGCTGGCCGTCTGGTGATCAAGGATACGGCTATCCTCGCGGGTGCTGTCGTCCTGCTCTCTGACTCGGCGAGCAAGATCCTGGCACGCCTCAAGAAGTAGGCCCGCCCCTACAGTATAGATCTAAGTGCAGCGTCTCGACCTTCGCGGTCGGGGCGCTGCGCTTTTTTTGCTTTAAGGGTGAACCAAGGTCCTCGCCTGCTGTTACCTCTATATAAGTAAGCCCTAAGTCAGGGCCTAAGTAACTCAAGATATATTTCCAATGAACGTACTTGTCATTTATTCGCACACCTACCACAGTCAGAGCCATGCTGGTAAGGCCATCCTCGAGGTGCTCGAGGCACAGCCCGGCATCACCGTCCGTAACCTAGAGGAGCTCTATCCCGATAATCGCCCCATTGATGTGGCCGCCGAGCAGGCAGCGCTCGTGGCAGCTGACGTCATCGTCTTCCAGCATCCCCTCTTCTGGTTCGCCACGCCCGCGATGCTCAAGCGCTATATGGACGAAGTCTTCCAGTACGGCTTTGCCTACGGCGATGATAGCTTCAAGCTCGCTGGTAAGAAGTTCGTCCACAGCTATACGACAGGCTCGGCTGCCGAGGTCTACACCGGTGGTCTGCACCTGGAGCTAGAGGCTGCGCTGCGTACCTCGGCAGGCTACTGCCGTATGGAGTACGTTGGTGCCTTCCCCCTCTACGGACAGCTGGCACTGACCAATCCCAACGTCCCTGCCGAGGCTAAGGCACACGCCGAGCACCTCGTCGAGCTGCTCAAGACGCTCTAGGCCTCCGAGCTCCTAGCCTAGGGGAGGACAAGAGCCGCAGCGCTTCGTCTGCCGCTCCCTTTGCCCCCAGCTGTCCGCTATACGGTGGACGGCTGGGGGCGAAGTCTTTTGCTGGCTTCCCTTAGTCTAAGTGGAGTAGAAGGCCCACTAGGCTGCCCGCCCGCTAGCTGCTAAGGGCGAGCGCTCCTGACCGATATCCCTCAGCGCTCCGAGGGATATCAGTCAGCTAGGCTCAGGGATGTCAGTCAGCTCCTCGATGGATATCAGTCACGGAGCTGAGGGATATCCTTCGCGAGGACTGATGGCTGAGGTGGGCGGCGATCGAACAAAGGCAGAGCTGCGGGCGAATTAGCGCCAGACCTCCCCTCACGTGTGTGGGGAGAGCCGCTGGTGGACGAACTGCCGTATCTTTGTAGCGTGAAGAAACGAAAGCAAGAGCTCGACCTCCCGAGCTTCCACTTCCCGAGCTACCTGACGCAGGCGGCGAAGGGACAGCTGCAGCGCCTCGACCCTACGGGCGTGCTGCGCATCTCTGGCCTCTATGGCAGTGCCTTAGCCCCGCTCACGGCGGAGCTGCATGCGCTGTCTCCGCTCCTCGTGCTGCTGCGCGATGAGGAGGAGGCGGGCTACCTCTATTCTGACCTCGAGCAGCTGCTGGGGCGTGAGGCCGTCCTCTTCTTCCCCTCCGCCTACCGCCGTGCGCTGCGCTACGGGCATAGAGACGAGGCGCAGGTACTGCTGCGCTCCATGGTGCTCAGCCGTCTCAGCGAGGAAGGCGGACGCCTGCCCATCATCATCTCCTACCCCGAGGCGGTGCAGGAGCTGGTGCCGCCGATGCGTGAGGCCAGCTACGAGCGCTATACGCTCCGCCAGGGGCAGCTGGTGGATCGCGACGAGCTGCGCGATCGGTTGCTGGGCTGGGGCTTCGAGCGCGTGGACTATGTCTACGAGCCGGGGCAGTTCGCCATCCGCGGGAGTATCTTCGATATCTATTCCTTTAGCTCCGAGCTGCCCTACCGCTTGGACTTCTTCGACGACGAGCTGGAGAGCCTGCGCCTCTTCGAGGTGGATAGCCAGCTCTCGGTGGAGCGCCTCGGGGAGCTGACGCTGAGCCCCGACCTAGGGCAGGCCGAGGACGGCGCCGTATCGCTGCTGGAGCTGCTGCCTGGCGAGCTACGTATCCTCTATAAGGGTAGAGGCGGGCTGCGCGCACGCCTCGTGACCAACTGGCAGACGGCCCCCGTCTATCAGGAGGAGGGAGGCTTCCGCTCGCTGGAGGAGGTACAGCGTATGCTGCGCTCCCCCGAGGCGCTGGAGGAGGAGCTGGCACGACATGCCAGCTACGAGCTGACCAGTGACCGTGCGGCCGCAGACCTCGTCTACTCCACGGCAGCCCCGCCGCACTTCCGCAAGGACTATGCGGCGCTGGCGGCTCAGCTACGCCACTGGCAGGAGGCGGGCTATCAGCTGTGGCTGGCAGCGGCGAGTGACAGCGCCTACGAGCGCGTCGTGGAGCTCCTCGCCCCACATCTCGCCCCGAACTACCTGCCGCAGCGCGTGGAGGCGACCTACCATGAGGGCTTCGTCGACGAGGCGCATCGCTGGGTGCTGCTCACCGAGCACGAGCTCTTCGACCGCTACCATAAGTACAGCCTGCGCAGTGACAAGGCGCGCTCGGGCAAGGTCTCCCTCTCGCTCAAGGAGCTGCAGAGCTTCCACCGCGGCGACCTCGTGGTGCATGCCGATCACGGCGTGGGGCGCTTCGACGGCCTGGTGACGATGGAGCAGCAGGGTCGCCCGCAGGAGTTCGTCAAGCTCATCTACAACCGCGGCGACAGCATCTATGTCAACCTCCACAGCCTGCACAAGCTCTCGCACTACCGCGCCGGTGGCGAGCAGTCCGAGGCGAAGCTGAGCACGCTCGGCACCAGCGCCTGGCAGCGCATCAAGGATAAGACCAAGAAGCGCATCAAGGACATCGCCCGCGACCTGATCAAGCTCTACAAGGAGCGCCGCGAGAGTGAGGGCTTCGCCTTCAGCCCCGATAGCTATCTGCAGCACGAGCTCGAGGCGAGCTTTGCCTTTGAGGACACCCCCGACCAGGCAGCGGCCACAGCAGCGGTCAAGGCCGATATGGAGCGTGCCTTCCCCATGGACCGACTGCTCTGCGGGGACGTGGGCTTCGGCAAGACGGAGATCGCTGTGCGCGCGGCCTTCAAGGCTGCGACCGACGGCCGTCAGGTAGCCGTACTGGTGCCCACGACGGTGCTTGCCTACCAGCACTACCGTACCTTCTCCAAGCGCCTAGCGGACTTCCCCGTCCGTGTGGACTATATCTCACGGGCACGCACGCCTAAGGAGCTCCGTGCCCTGCTGGCGGAGCTAGCGGAGGGCAAGATAGACATCATCATCGGCACGCACCGTCTGACGAGCAAGGACGTCCGCTTCCGTGACCTCGGCCTACTGATCATTGACGAGGAGCAGAAGTTCGGTGTCGCCGTCAAGGAGCGCCTGCGTCAGCTGCAGGTCAACGTAGATACGCTGACCATGAGTGCCACGCCTATACCCCGTACCCTGCAGTTCTCGCTGATGGGCGCACGGGACCTGTCGAACCTCAACACCCCGCCCGCCAATCGCCGACCCGTCGAGACCATGCTCAGCCAGACCTCGCCCCAGGTGATCCGCGAGGCCGTGAACTACGAGCTGAGCCGCGGGGGGCAGGTCTATTTCGTCAATAGCCGCATCGAGAATATCGAGAGCCTGGCAGGCCTCATCCAGCGTGAGGTGCCCGATGCGCGCATCGCTGTGGCGCACGGCCGACTGGCGCCCAAGGAGACCGAGCAGATCCTCACTGCCTTCGCCGCACACGAGTATGACGTGCTGGTCGCGACCAAGATCATAGAGAACGGTATCGACGTGCCGAACGCCAATACCATCATGATCCACGACGCCCACCACTACGGCCTGAGCGAGCTGCACCAGCTGCGCGGCCGCGTCGGGCGCAGTGACCGCAAGGCCTACTGCTACCTGCTGACACCCCCGCTGTCGGGGCTCAGCGAGGACGCCCAGCGTCGTCTGCGCGCCATCGAGAGCTTCAGCGACCTCGGCAGCGGCATCCGTATCGCGCTGCAGGACCTCGATCAGCGCGGCGCGGGCAACGTGCTCGGGGCGGAGCAGAGCGGCTTCATCACCGACATGGGATACGAGACCTACCAGAAGGTCTTCGATGAGGCAATCCGCGAGCTCAAGGCCGACGAGTTCGCCGAGGTCTACGCCGAGCAGGACCAGCGCTCGGGGGCGGAGACGGCCGACCGCTTCGTCGTGGAGACGCAGGTAGAGAGTGACCTCGAGCTGAGCTTCCCTCAGGACTACGTGCCACAGGACGGCGAGCGCATCCTCCTGTATCGCGAGCTGGACGGGCTGACGGAGGACGTGGAGCTGGAGGCCTTCCGTGGGCGTATGATCGACCGCTTCGGGCCGCTGCCCGAGGCTGCCGAGGCGCTCATCCAGGTGCCGAAGCTGCGGCGTCTGGGGCGTCACCTCGGGATCGAGAAGCTCGTCCTCAAGGGCGGCTCCATGAGCCTCCACCTCATCGCCGACACCGAGAGCGCCTACTACAGCACCGAGGTCTTCGGGCGTCTGCTGGGCTATGTGGCGCGCAATAATAGACGCTGCGAATTCGTCCAGCGCTCGGGGCGGCACATCATCCGCATACAGCATATACCCACCATCGCCCTAGCCCTCGAGACGCTAGAGCACATCCTCGGGGGCAAGGACTCCGAGGCGACGACCAAGGCATGACGACCATACATCTGATCACCGGCGGGGAGCGCTCGGGCAAGAGTGCCTATGCTGAGGCCGAGGCGCTACGCCTCAGCCCTCAGCCCGTGTATATCGCCACGGCACGCATCTGGGACGAGGAGTTCGCCGAGCGTGTACGCCGACACCAAGAGCGCCGCGGCACTGAGTGGACCAATATCGAGGAGGAGAAGGCTCTCTCGCGGCACCCGCTCTCGGGGCGCACCGTGCTCATCGACTGTGTGACGCTGTGGGCGACGAACTTCTTCTTCGACCTCGAGCAGGACATCGACCGAGCGCTCCAGGAGATGAAGGCCGAGCTGGAGCGCCTCTTCACTCAGGATGCGCACTTCATCCTCGTGACCAATGAGATCGGCCTCGGCGGCGTCCCCATGGACGCTATACAGCGTCGCTTCACCGACCTGCAGGGCTGGATCAATCAGTATATCGCCGCGCGGGCAGACCGCGTGACCCTTATGGTCTGCGGCATCCCTGTGCCCGTCAAGGGTGCACCCCTATAGCTAGAACTATGAGACACTATGATATCAAGCCCCTGAGTGACCAGGCTCTCCTGCAGGCTCAGGGCTACATCGACCGCATCGCCAAGCCCCTTGGCTCCATGGGGCGTCTTGAGGGGCTGGCCGCACGGCTGGCTGCCATACAGGACACACTACGCCCCGAGCTGAGCCCCCGCGAGCACTTCGTCTTCGCTGCCGACCACGGCATCGCCGAGGAGGACATCAGTAAGAGCCCCAAGGAGGTGACCCGTCAGGTCGTCTACAGCATGCTGCGCGGCGGGGCAGGCATCTGCTTCCTCTGCCGTCAGCACGACTTCCGCCTGCATCTGGTGGATGTGGGGGTAGACCATGACTTCGGTGATGAGCCGCAGCTGATGCACCGCAAGCTCCGCCACGGCACCCGCTCCTACCTCAGGGAGGCAGCGATGACAGAGGAGGAGGCGACCAAGGCGCTGGAGATCGGCGAGCGCTGCGTGGACGAAGCGCTAGAGCGCGGCTGCCGCCTCCTCAGCTTCGGTGAGATGGGCATTACCAATACCTCCTCCTCGGCGCTGTGGATGTACTACCTGACGGACCTGCCGCTGGAGGCCTGCGTAGGGCGTGGCAGTGGGCTCGATGACGAGGGCATGCAGCGCAAGCTCGCTGTGCTGCGCACGGCTGTGGAGCGCTACCCCGGGACGGGCGACGCGTGGAGCGTGCTCTGCTACTTCGGCGGCTATGAGCTGGTGGCGACCGTGGGCGCGATGCTACGCGCGGCCGAGCGGCGTACGCCCTTCCTCGTCGATGGCTTCATCATGACGGCCTGCGTGCTGATGGCGCGCAGCTTTGCCCCCGCGGTGACGGACTACGCCTTCTACGGTCATGTAGGCGACGAGGCAGGGCATGCGCGCCTCTTGCGCTACCTCGATGCCCAGCCTATACTGAACCTCGGGCTGCGTCTGGGCGAGGGTACGGGCGCTATCTGTGCCTTCCCCATCCTCGACTCGGCGGCGCGTATGCTGCGCGAGATGGCGAGCTTCACCACCTCGGGCGTTACGGACTACATTGGCGTCACGGAGGGCTAACCTTAGGTTGCATACCCGCAGCGGGGTGAGGTAGAGCGCGGCGAGCGCCTAGAGCAAGCTCCGCGGGAGATGTCCCTCAGCCTGCTGACCGATACCCCTCAGCTCGCTGACTGACGTGCCTCAGCCCGTTGACTGATACCCCTCAGAAGGCCTCCCCCTTAGTCTGGGGCGCAGTGCAGGCCTTAGCCCAATACACCCACGTCGGATATGAATAGCGCGCCCAGCGATAGCAGGACTATCGCTGGGCGCGCTATTTACTTTGCTTAGACTGTGAGGAGGCGAGGATTGCGCCCTAGTCGGCGTAGGTCCAGATGTCGCGGGCCTCAAGGATGCCGCTGTGCTGGGAGCGGGCGAGCGCGTGCATGCAGCGCGCTACGACGCTCGTCGGCATAGGGCGAAGGGCGCGTAGGAGGCCCAGCGCGTTGAGCCCCCGAAGGATGGCCGCAGCGAGGCGCTCGCCGCCGCGCGTGGAGCCCTTACGCTCGAGGAGCGGTGGGCGGAGGATGCTGATGCGGCGGAAGGGCAGCGCTTGGATGGCGGCTTCCAGTTCGCCCTTCATTCTAGTATAGAAGCTGCGGGAGCTGGCCTTAGCACCCCAGGCCGAGACGAGGACGTAGTGCGGGACGCCTCGGGCAGCAGCGCGGCGCGCCACTTCGTACTGATAGCCGTAGTCCACGCGGTACTGTGCGGCTTGACTCCCCGCATCGCGTAGCGTCGTGCCGAGGCAGGAGAAGAGGACGTCTGCCTCGGGGAGCTCGGGCCACTGGTCGGGCTGGTCGAAGTCGAGGACCTGGATCTTGAGCTTGGGGGAACTGAGTCCCTCGGGGATGCGGCGCACGAGGAGGTAGAGTTCGGTGACTCTGTCGTCCTGCAGGAGCTCCTGGACGAGGTCACGCCCGATGGCGCCCGTAGCGCCTAGGATGATGGCCTTCATTGTGTGGCTGTTTAGGGTGAGGCTTAGGTGGGGGATTGTCGGAGCCCTTAGCGGGAGGGGCTAGGGTGCTAATGTAAGCGGGAGCGCTAGGGCGCTAGGGCTGGGCCTCGAGGAGGGCGCGCTCGATCTTGGCCGTGAACTCGAAGTTCTTCCAGCCCCAGCGCGGTGCCAGCAGCAGCTCGGGAGGGGACTGCGAGACGAAGCGCTCGATGACGAGCCCATGGGGGAGGCGGCGCACGAAGTCCACGCAGAGGGCGATGTACTCCTCCTCGGTGAAGAGGTGGAAGTCCTCGGGCTGGCGGAGGTATTCGCCTGCCATCAGCGTGCCCTTGATGATCTGCAGCTGGTGTATCTTGAGGGTCGTCAGCGGGAGTGCCCCGAGGCGGTCGGCATGACTCAGCAGCTCCTCACGACTCTCGCCAGGCAGGCCGAGGATGATGTGCGCCCCTACCATGATGCCTGCTCGGTGCGTACGCTCGATGGTCTCCACGCTCTCGGCCCAGCTGTGCCCGCGCTGGATGCGCTCGAGGCTGCGGTCCAGCGTGCTCTCCACGCCGTACTCGATGAGGACGAAGCGACGGCGTGCCAGAGCGCTCAGATAGTCCAGTAGCGGCTCGGGCATGCAGTCCGGGCGGGTGCCTATGATCAGCCCCACGACGCCGGGGTGGGCTAGGGCCTCCTCGTACTTGGCTATGCAGTCCTCGACGGCGCCATAGGTATTGGTGTAGGACTGGAAGTAGGCCAGGTACTTCATCGCAGGGTACTTGCGGCTGAAGAAGCGTATGCCCTCATCGAGCTGCTCGCTGATGCTGCGCTGCTTGGCTGCGTAGTTGGGACTGAAGCTCTTATTATTGCAATAGGTGCAGCCGCCCTTGCCCCGCGATCCGTCGCGGGTGGGGCAGGAGAAGCCCGCCGTCAGGGTGATCTTCTGCACCTTCTCACCAGGGAAGTGCTCCGCGAGGAAGCTCGAGAAGCTGCGGTAGGGGAGTGTCGCTGTGCTCATAGGGGCTACTTGGCTCGGCCTATAGGGGCGTGGATCCAGTCGGGATGCTCGAAGTGGGTCTCCCGCTGCTCGCGTATGTAGTCCTCCACCTGCGGGCGGAAGTCCAGCGGATAGAGGGCTCCTGCGTGGCGGCGCTCTAGCTCAGCGAGGATGCTCGCCTTGAAGTCCTCGATGGTGAAGCCTGCGGGGAGGTGCGGCCTGAGGTTTGTCACCACGGAGCGCACAGAGGCCACGCGAGATCGTGCCTCCGTCTCGGGGACGGTGAGGATGCGCTCCAGTTCGTCGAGGTCTGTGTCGAAGAGCAGACAGATGTGGTACAGCATGCGGCTGCGCGAGGTGGCCTCGGCAGCGCCGCCGACCTTCAGCCCGTCGAGCCTGAGGTCCCCGCGGGGCGAGCGTACCACCTCTACACCGAGTGTGGCGAGGGCGGCCTGCACGGGCTCGGGGAAGGCCTTGAGGTCGAAGCCTCGGCCCGTATGGTCGTTGCTGATGACCGAGAAGTTGAGGTTGCCTAGGTCATGGTAGACGGTGCCGCCACCCGAGCTGCGGCGAAGCAGAGCGATCTGTCGCTCCTCGAGGTAGGCCATGTCCAGCTCGGCCTCGGCGCACTGGTAGCGCCCCATGAAGACGGAGGGGCGATTGACCCAGAGCATATAGATCGTGTCCAGCGGACGTAGCTGGCGGTAGAGGTAGTCCTCGAGGGCGATGTTGTAGTAGGGGTCAGTCGAGGGGCTGACGTAGTAGTAGGCGTGCGCGGGACGGTCGTGTATCATCTTTGTCCTAAGTGCTGGGGGCGGGCTGAGGGCTCGTGGATAGGCTCTTGGGCAGCCGGTGGGAGCGGGGCTCCAAGGGGGCTGCTCTCGCCGCGATATATAGGAGCGAGCGCACAGCCTCTAGAGGTAGAGGCTGTGCGCTCGTGCTGTGCTGTCGTCTTGCTAAGCTCGAGGCCTAGGCATCGACATTGGCGTGGATGGCGTTGGCCTCGATGAACTCACGGCGCGGCCCTACCTCGTCGCCCATCAGCATGGAGAAGATGGCATCGGCCTCGGCGGCGTTCTCGATGGTGATCTTGCGTAGGGTGCGGTTCTCTGGGTTCATGGTCGTCTCCCAGAGCTGCTCTTCGTTCATCTCTCCAAGACCCTTGTAGCGCTGTACGTGGACGCGCTTCTCGTCGCCACCGCCGAAGCGCTCGACGAAGGCCTGACGCTGCTGCTCGGTCCAGCAGTACTCGCGCTCCTTGCCTCGCGTGCAGAGGTAGAGCGGCGGCGTAGCGATGTAGACGTAGCCGTTCTCGATAAGGGAGCGCATGTTGCGGAAGAAGAAGGTCAGGATCAGCGTGGCGATGTGGCTACCGTCTACGTCGGCATCGGTCATGATGACGATCTTGTGGTAGCGCAGCTTGGAGAGGTTGAGCGCCTTGCTATCCTCCTCGGTGCCGATGGTGACGCCTAGGGCGGTGTAGATGTTGCGGATCTCCTCGCTCTCGAGCACCTTATGCTGCATGGCCTTCTCTACGTTGAGGATCTTACCGCGCAGAGGCAGGATGGCCTGGTACTCACGGTCGCGTCCCTGCTTGGCCGTACCCCCTGCCGAGTCACCCTCGACGAGGAAGAGCTCGGAGAGCGCAGGGTCCTTGGACGAGCAGTCAGCGAGCTTGCCGGGCAGGCCACCGCCTGAGAGGGGCGACTTGCGCTGCACCATCTCGCGTGCCTTGCGGGCGGCCTGACGTGCGGTAGCGGCAAGGATGACCTTGTCTACGATCACCTTGGCCTCCTTGGGGTGCTCCTCGAGGTAGATCTCTAGGGCCTCGCTGACAGCGACATCTACGGCGCCCATCACCTCGTTGTTCCCCAGCTTGGTCTTGGTCTGCCCCTCGAACTGGGGCTCGGCTACCTTGATGCTGACCACGGCGGTGAGGCCCTCGCGGAAGTCGTCCCCCGTGATCTCGACCTTGACCTTGTCGAGGAGCTTGGAGTCGGTGGCGTACTTCTTGAGCGTACGCGTCAGCCCGCGGCGGAAGCCTGCCAGGTGCGTGCCGCCCTCGATCGTGTTGATGTTGTTGACGTAGCTATATACGTTCTCGTTGTAGGACGTGTTGTAGGTCATCGCCACCTCGACAGGGATGCCCTGCTTCTCCGTGATGATGTGGATGACGTCCTCGATGAGGTGCTCCTTGGAGCGGTCGATATAGCGAGCGAATTCCTCGAGCCCAGTCTCGGAGTAGTATTCCTCGGTGAGCGGTGCGCCCGCCTCGTCGAGTACGCGCTCGTCGACCAGCGTCAGGCGGATGCCGGCGTTTAGGAAGGCGAGCTCGCGCAGGCGGTTGGAGAGGATCTTGAACTGGTACTCCGTGACGGTGAAGATGGTCTCGTCGGGCTTGAAGATGACCGTCGTACCCGTACGATCGGTCGTGCCTACCGTGAGGAGCTCGGTCGTGGGGACGCCGCGACTGAAGTCCATGGTGTAGATCTTACCCCCGCGGTGGACGATGGCCTTCAGCGAGGTGGAGAGGGCATTGACGCAGGAGACCCCTACGCCGTGCAGCCCGCCCGAGACTTTGTAGGAGCCCTTGTCGAACTTACCCCCTGCATGCAGAACGGTCAGGACGACCTCGAGGGCGCTCTTGCCCTCCTTCTCGTGCAGGTCGACGGGGATCCCGCGACCGTTATCTTGGACCTCTATGGAGTTGTCAGGGTGGATGATGACCTTGATGTCGGTACAGTAGCCAGCTAGGGCCTCGTCGATGGAGTTGTCCACGACCTCATATACCAGGTGGTGTAGCCCCTTCTCGCCGATGTCACCGATGTACATGGCAGGGCGCTTGCGCACGGCCTCCAGTCCCTCGAGGACTTGGATACTGCTCGCCGAGTATTCCTTGGGCTGGGTAGCCTCTAGGTCAAATAGCTCTTCGCTCATTTAGATTACGTGCTTGTTTACGTATATATAATATGTAGACAAAGATACGAAAAAGCCCCCAGCTGGCCAGCCCCGCGCGCACTCCCGCGGAGCTCCCCGAGTGCCGTGAGCTCTGCGTCGCTGTGCTCCGAGTCTAGGCTCAGCGCGGGCCTCGGCGGGCTCCTCGGGCGCTGACTGCCTCGGGGCAGCGGCGTGCGAGGAGTGGCTGAGTGCGAATTGTTATATTACTTCTCTCCGAATATTATATTACTTTCGGCGGAATGTTATATTACTTTTGGCGGAAAGTTATATTACTTTGCTCCGAATATTATATTACTTTGCTCCATCCGAGCAGTGTCTCAGCTCCGTCCCCCTTATCCTACACCGCGCTGAGGGGCTCCTCGGGGCGGCGACTCCTACGTAGTTGCAAAAGCTTCGTACCTTTGTCCTGCCTAGATAATAGCACCATTTCCGTATATCCAATGAAGAAGATAAGTCCTATTCGCTCCCTCCTGCTGCTGGCGCTCCTCCTAGGGGGCGTGGCCTGCAGCTCGAGCTCGAAGGAGCAGAAGCCTGATCCCGTGCAGCTCCTTCTGGTGGAGGCACAGAGCCTCGAGCGCCTCGAGCTGGCGACGACCAAGCTGCGTACGACGGTCGTCATCGACCCCAAGCAAGATGGCTTCCTCGGCTGGAAGCGCCTCTTCGGCACGCGTCGTACCGAGCTCGAGCTAACGAGTCAGGCCTCCGTAGCCTGTGACCTCAGCAAGCTCACCGAGTCTATGATCCACAGCGTCAACGATACGCTGGTGGAGCTGACGCTGCCCCCGCTGGAGGTGCAGCGCGAGCTGGAGGGCGTCCATCGCAAGGTGCGGCGTGAGGCCGACCCGCTACGCTCCTCGCTCACGGCCAATGAGGTCAACGAGCTGCTCCGTCAGCGCAAGGAGCTCATCGAGGAGACGCAGGAGCGTGCCCTCAGAGAGGCGCGCCCTCAGCTCTTCCGTGCCGCCGAGCGCAGTGCCCGCACGCGCCTAGCGCCGCTCTTCGCTAAGCTCGGCCTCGGGATGCGCGTCTCCCTCGCGCCTCAGGATGCTGCCTACCTCGCCCCGAGTGGTGAGACGAACCCCCAATAGCTAGACGACGATGACACTCAAGTCTTGGCTACGCCTCGTCCAGGGGCTCATCGTACTGGTACTGGCCCTCGGCCTCGGTGGCTACATCCTCTATACCTGCCGCTCTAGGGAGGCGGAGCGCCAGCCTGAGGTGACACCCCAGGAGATCCAGATGGAGATCACCGAGCGCCTCCGACTGATCACCCAGCGTATCACCTACCGCAGGCAGATCTATATACGCGACGGGGCCTACAGCGCCGAGGGGGTGGCGGATCTAGCGGCCTATAGCAAGTTCGACCTCGAGCGACTTAAGGTCCAGCGTGGCCCAGGTGATACCATCTACATCTCGCTGCCCGAGCCACAGGTGGAGCTGGGGCAGACGCCTGGGGGCTCGCACAGCGTCAAGTACTACGAGTATAGCCAGGGCCTCTGGGGGACGCGTCGCAGGGCTACGAGTGATCGCCGCGCCGTGAAGCGCCTCGACGACTCCATCATGAGCCGCGCCTGGCGCGAGATCCAGGCCGATCCCCAGCTCGTGCCGCAGTCCAAGGTGGAGGCGCGGGAGCGCCTGCAGAGCCTCGTCAGAGCGCTCTACCCCCAGCAGCATATCATCGTCACCGAGGAGCTCCTGCTGCCGGGTGTCGAGACCAGAACGAACATAGCGCCTAAATGATCAGCGTCAACAAGGTATCCGTATACTTCGGGGCTAAGCCCCTCTTCGAGGATCTTTCCTTCGTCATCTCAGCGCGGGAGCGCATCGCCCTCGTGGGCAAGAACGGGGCGGGTAAGTCCACCCTCCTCAAGCTACTGGCAGGCGTCTCCTCCCCGACGGAGGGGACGATCGCCTTCCCCAAGGGGCTGCAGATCGGCTACCTGCCGCAGGTGATGCAGCTCAGCGATGAGCGCACCGTGCTGGAGGAGTGCCAGCAGGTCTTCAGTCACATCACCGAGCTGGAGGAGGAGGTAGCGCAGCTGGCGGCCGAGATGGCCGAGCGCACCGACTACGAGAGCGAGGCCTATATGGAGCTCATCGAGCGCCACGCCCAGCGCTCGGACCTCTTGCTGATGCACGGCTCGGGCAACTTCCAGGCCGACATCGAGCGCACGCTGCTCGGGCTGGGCTTCGAGCGTAGTGACCTCGAGCGCCCGACCTCCGTCTTCTCGGGCGGCTGGCGTATGCGTATCGAGCTGGCGAAGATCCTTCTGCAGCGCCCCGATATCCTCCTGCTGGACGAGCCGACCAATCACCTGGACATCGAGTCCATCCGCTGGCTGGAGCGCTTCATCGCCTCCAGCAGCTCGGCCCTCGTGCTCATCAGTCACGACCGCGCCTTCATAGATGCTACCACCAGCCGCACCTTAGAGATCGAGCTGGGCCGCCTACACGACTACCGCACCAACTACAGCCACTACCTCGAGCTGCGTGAGGAGCGCCTGGAGCAGCAGCGCCGCGCCTACGAGAACCAGCAGAAGGAGATCAAGGACACCGAGCGCTTCATCGAGCGCTTCCGCTACAAGCCCTCCAAGAGCGATCAGGTACAGAGCCGCATCAAGCAGCTGGCCAAGATCGAGCGCATCGAGGTCGAGGACGTGGATCGGCGTGCCATGCACTTCTCCTTCATGCCTGCCGTCACCTCGGGTGCCTACCCCGTCATCATCGAGAACCTCAGGAAGGACTACGGCGAGCACACCGTCTTCTCGGGCGTCAATATGACCATAGAGCGCGGGGAGAAGGTAGCCTTCGTCGGGAAGAACGGCTCGGGGAAGTCGACGCTGGTCAAGTGTATCATGGGCCTCATCAACGATTACGAGGGCGAGCTGCGCCTAGGGCACAACGTCGAGGTTGGCTACTTCGCTCAGACGCAGAGCCAGGAGCTCGAGGGCGACTACACCGTCTACGAGACGATCGACCGTGAGGCGCAGGGCGAGATACGCACGCGTATCAATGACCTCTTGGGGGCCTTCATGTTCGGCGGCGAGGAGGCGGAGAAGAAGGTCAGCGTCCTCAGTGGCGGTGAGCGCGGACGTGTCGCGCTCATCAAGCTGCTGCTCCGTCCGGCGAACCTCCTGATCCTCGACGAGCCGACGAACCACCTAGATATCCGCTCCAAGGAGGTACTCAAGGAGGCCATCCTACGCTTCACGGGCACGGTCATCGTCGTCTCGCACGACCGCGAGTTCCTCGACGGGCTGGTGAGCCGCGTCTATGAGTTCCGTCGCGGCAAGGTCACCGAGCATATCGGTGGCATCTATGACTGGCTGCAGGCGCGAGATCGCGAGGACAGCACGGAGGCCGCGACTCCGCGCCCTGGGAGCACAGCGGGCGCCTCTTCGGCCGCAGCTCCCAGCCCCAGCAGTGGGGCAGAGGACTATCAGCGGCAGAAGGAGCTGGCGAAGCAGCGCCGCAGCCTGGAGCGCGAGCTCAAGGGGCTGGAGGAGCGCAGCGAGGCGATTGACGCCGAGCTGGCCGCCCTGGAGGAGCAGCTGGCCCAGCCCGAGCACGCTACGGATGCGAGCCTCTTCCAGCGCTACTCGAGCCTCAAGAAGGAACAGGAGACGACCCTCGAGCGCTGGGCCGAGCTTAGCCTCGAGCTCGAGGGCGCCTAGGTAGAGGCGCTCCAGCCTTTTTCCGTAACTTTGCGAAGAAGGAACCCCAAGTAAAGATTCACTACATAGATCAGTATGGCAGAAGACGAATTCGACGGCTACGATGACGCTGCGTCCGTGGCCTTCATACGCAACTATATCCCCCAGGAGATGAAGGAGCTGCTGAGTGACGATGATATCGTCTACTTCGTGGACCTTATCTACGACTACTACGAGAGCCGTGGCTACATGGACGAGGACCTCGATGAGGACGAAGCCATAGAGGTAGACGAGGACGAGCTCGTAGAGTATGTCGTGCGCAATGCCCGCAAGGACGGCGTCGGGAAGTTCGAGCCCGAGCAGATCCGCTTCGTCGTACAGGGCGAGCTAGAGTATTGCCAGAGCATCAACCTCTTTGACTAGGCGCGCGGGTGGGAAAGAATAAGCTGGCGAAGTTCGCCGAGATGGAGACCTTCCCCCATGTCTTCCAGTATCCCTTTGCGCGTCTGCAGCAGGAGGACTTCCCGCTGCGTGGTCGCTGGCGGGAGGACTTCTTCCACAACGATCACCCCATAGTCCTCGAGCTGGGCTGTGGCAAGGGCGAGTACACGGTAGGCCTCGGAGAGGTCTATCCCGAGAAGAACTTCATCGGCGTGGACGTCAAGGGGGCACGCATCTGGACGGGGGCTAAGGCTTCGCACGAGGCAGGGATGAGCAATGTGGCCTTCCTGCGCGGCGAGATCGAGTCCCTCGGGCGCTTCTTCGCCCCCGGGGAGGTGGACGAGATCTGGATTACCTTCCCCGATCCGCAGATGAAGAAGGTGACTAAGCGCCTGACCTCCTCGCGCTTCCTCCTGCGCTACCTCGAGGCACTCAAGCCCGGCGGTATCATCCACCTCAAGACGGACAGTCCCTTCCTCTATACCTATACTAAGGCCTTCGTCACGCTCAACGCTCAGGAGATCATCACCGACACCGACGACCTCTACAGCGGAGCCTACGAGGACAAGATCCTTGGTATCAAGACCTACTACGAGCGTCAGTGGCTGAGCCGCGGCCTCACGATCAAGTATCTGAGCTTCCGCCCCGCGCTCCCCGCGGGAGGCTTCGTGGAGCCCGACATAGAGATCGAGCTCGACAGCTACCGCAGCTTCAGCCGTTCGCGCCGCGTACAATAGATGAGCACTATGACCACGACCCTATATCCTAATCTGATCCTCGAGGCACTCGCCAAGGTACGCTACCCGGGCACGGGGAAGAACCTCGTCGAGTCGGGCATGGTGGAGGATGACATCCGCATCGAGGGGATGAAGGTGAGCTTCTCCCTGATCTTCGACAAGCCCAATAACCCTTTCGTCAAGTCCGTCGTGCGGGCTGCCGAGACGGCTATCCTTACCCATATCGGCCCTGAGGTCGAGATCGTAGGGAACATCTCGGTCAAGCAGCCCGAGCTCGTCCCTCAGGAGGAACAGCCCCTGCTGCCCGAGGTGCGCAATACGCTGGCGATCTTCTCCGGTAAGGGCGGCGTCGGTAAGAGCACCGTCTCAGCCAACCTCGCCGTAGCCCTGGCGCAGGCTGGCTACAAGGTCGGCCTACTGGATGCCGACATCTTCGGCCCCTCGCAGCCCAAGATGTTCGGCTGTGAGGATGCCCGTCCCGTCCTCGAGGCGACGAGCTCGGGGCGCGAGCTGATCGCCCCCGTAGAGCGCTACGGCGTCAAGCTCCTCTCCATCGGCTTCTTCGTCAACCAGGAGAGCCCCGTCCTCTGGCGAGGCAGCATGGCCAGCAATGCCCTCAAGCAGCTCCTCACCGAGACGAACTGGGGCGAGCTAGACTACCTCCTCATTGACCTTCCCCCAGGGACGAGTGACATCCACCTGACGCTCGTACAGACGCTGGGCCTTACGGGCTCCATCATCGTCACGACGCCGCAGCAGGTGGCTCTGGCCGATGCCATCAAGGGCATAGGCATGTTCACCGACGAGCACGTACAGGTGCCCATCCTCGGACTGGTAGAGAACATGGCTTGGTTCACCCCTGCCGAGCTGCCCGAGAATAGGTACTACATCTTCGGCCGCGAAGGGGGTAAGGAGCTGGCCGAGGAGCTTGGCCTGCCGCTGCTGGGGCAGCTGCCCCTCATCCAGAGCGTATGCAGCTCGGGCGACGAAGGGCGGCCTATAGCCACCGACGAGACCAGTCTCATGGGCATCTACTTCCGCACGCTGGCGCGCAACGTCGTCGAGCAGATGGAGGCGCGTAATGCCTCCGCCGCGCCGACGCAGCGGGTCGAGGTGCAGCGCTAGGCACACGCGACACATCATCATAGTCAAGTAGCGTTGCAGTGGGGCGGTCTGTCGCTCCTCCCCCAGCGGGAGGTGAGGAACGTCCGGGCAACGCAGAGCACCATGCTTCCTAACGGGAAGTCGTCCGTGAGGGCGAAGTAGCGTAACAGAGAATGACCGCCCGCAGCCTCGGCTATGGGTAAGGGTGAAAAGGTGCGGTAAGAGCGCACCGAGCCTGTGGTGACACGGGCTGCCGTACGCCTGATGGGTTGCAAGATCATGTATACCGACGCCACGAGGCTTGCTCGGCCCATGTCGGAGGGTAGATCGCTTGAGAGGAGTGGTGACACTCCATCCAGATAAATGGCAGACGCCGAGCCTAGGCTCGGTACAGAACCCGGCTTATAGCCCCACTGCCGCTGCTTGACTTTCCCTTTATCCCCCTTCTATATGAGTAGTAGCATACGTAGACTCACCGCACTAGGCCTAAGGAGCTATCGCTTCCTCAGCCTCGATATGTGGCGCCTTCGTCCCGAGGGCCTCAGCGCGACGAGGCGCTATGGGGTCGCGACGCTGCGCGTGCTTTACATGACGATCCAGAGCTATATCGAGCAGGGCATAGGCACGCTGGCGGGCTCGCTGACCTACAGCACGGCACTCTCCATCGTCCCTCTGCTGGCGGTGATCATCGGTGTTGCGAAGGGCTTCGGCCTGCAAGAGATCGTGCGTGACGCTCTGATCCAGGGGCTCCCTGGGCATGAGGTGGAGCTGGCGAAGGCCTTCACCTACGTGGAGAACTATCTGGCCGAGGTGCAGGGCGGGCTCTTCATCGGCGTGGGGCTAGCGGTGCTCTTCTACACTGTGCTGATGCTCATCTCGACAATCGAGGATAGCTTCAACCGCCTGTGGCAGGCACCGAGCGCACGTCCCTGGGGGCGTAGGATCATGGGTTATCTCAGTGCCTTCCTGCTGCTACCCCTTCTGATGACGATTTCCAGCGCCACGACCATCTTCCTCTCGACGCTCAATCATACCTACCTTGCTCAGCTAGGGCTCATCTCCACAGTGACCAATCAGCTGCTGCAGCTGCTGCCCTTCGCCATCCTCATCATCCTCTTCACGCTGCTCTATCTGCTGATCCCCAATGTGCGGGTACACTTCGTCCCGGCACTCATCGCGGGCGTCATCGCGGGGCTGGCCTTCCAGTGCTTCCAGGCGCTGTATATCAATGGGGTGCTGTGGATCTCCAAGTACAATGCCATCTACGGGAGCTTTGCCGCCGTACCTCTGGCCTTGCTGTGGACGCAGCTCTCCTGGGTCATCATCCTGCTGGGGGCGCAGATCAGCTATGCCGTGCAGCACGTGTGGTACTTCACGACGCCGCCTCTGAGCGGACAGCTCTCCCGCCGCTACGAGGATCTGATCCTCATCACGGTAGCGGCCACGACGGCTCGCCTCTTCGCTGAGGGTCGTCGTCCGCTGCCCGAGGCTACGACGCTGGCCGAGCGCAGCCGTCTGCCGCTGCGAGAGACGCAGGAGGCTCTGCTCAGGCTGCTACGCCTCGGGGTGCTGGCTGAGGTACGTACGCTGCAGCACGGCTCCGAGCAAGTCGGCTACCAGCCCGCCCTGCCGCTGGATAGGCTCACGCTGGGCTACCTGCTGGAGCTCCATGATAGGGGAGGGGAGGAAGTGCTGCCGCTGGAGCTGGACGGACGGCACGAGTCCATCTGGCAGCTACGCCGTCAGCTCTATCGCCCACTCTTTAGGAGCGCGGCACAGCTTCGCATTTGTGATATCGATTTAGACACTTAGACCTTATGCAGACATTGATCAAGATCTTCGTGATCTTCCTCTTCTATTGGATAGGGGAGTTTGCCTCCACCTTGATGGGCGGCTTTGTCCCCGGGAGCGTCCTTGGGATGGTCTTCCTCTTCCTTGCCTTGCAGCTCAAGTGGGTCAAGGAGGACCAGGTGGACACTCCCGCCAAGGCCTTGACCGACAACATGGGCCTTTTCTTCATCCCCGCTGGTGTAGGCCTCATGGCACAGATGGATACTGTGCGGGAGAACTGGTGGGTGATCCTTGTGGCGGTACTGGTGAGCTCGGTGCTCGTCATCGCCTCGGTAGCATACATTCAGGAACACATGGAGCGTAGGAGGAGTAAGTAATGATACAGCAGTTCTTCAACAGTGAGGTCTTCACCATCACCTTCGTCATCGCCCTCTACCTACTCAATTACAAGCTCTACCGCCTAGCGGGGACGACGCTGCTGCACCCGGTGCTGCTGACGATCATCGAGCTCATCGTCCTGCTGATGTACCTGGATGTGCCCTACGACACCTTCAAGAGCGGCAGCCGTATGATCCACTTCATGCTCGGCCCCTCGGTAGTCTCCCTCGGCTACATCCTGCACCAGCAGGTAGCACACCTCAAGGGTAATGTCATCTCCATTATGGTCGCCATCACCGTGGGGGCTATGATCGGCATCGGCTCCATCATCGGTATCGGTCAGCTCCTCGGGGCGCGTCAGACGCTCATCGCTTCGCTGGCGCCGAAGTCCGTGACGACCCCGATCGCCATGGAGCTCTCGGGCAATACGGGCGGCATCCCAGGGCTCACGGCCGTCATCGTCGTCTGCGCAGGGATTCTCGGCAGCATCATCGGCCCCCCGATCATGAAGCTCATGCGGATCAAAAGCCCTGTGGCCAAGGGGCTCGCTATGGGCGCCTCCTCGCACGGCATCGGTACGGCAGCTGCCATACAAATGGGTGCGATCGAAGGCGCACTGAGCGGCCTAGCTATCGGCATCATGGGACTCATCACGGCGCTGCTGCTGCCGCTCTTCGCCCGCTGGTTCGGCTAGGCGACGCCCTAAGTATTCCCTTAGCTTGCCTCCCCGCAGGGTCACAGCCTTCAGGCTGTGGTGCTGCGGGGAGGCTTCTTTTTGTCCCTAGCCTCGGTCTGTGCTTCGTCCCGCCTCCGTGAGGGCTATCCCTCAGCCACACTCACTGCTATCCCTCAGCCTCGTGACTGACGTCCCTCAGCCTCCTGAGGGATATCCATCAGGAGGCTTCCCCCGCTACACGCAGCCCCCTCGGGCTCGCTTCTCCCTCCCTTTACCATAAAGGCGAAGGAAGCGCCGAGGCTCGTCCTTAGACCACAGCCCAGACGAGGTAGCGCCGTGCGTGGCGACGCCTCAGGACTTTTGTATCTTTGCAGCAGAAGCATTTCCCCAAGCTAAGCATTCATGTCAGATCAATATATCGTCTCGGCCCGTAAGTATCGCCCCGACAGCTTCCACAGTATCGTGGGGCAGGGGGCTATGGCCTCGACACTACGTACGGCGGTGCTGGAGCGCAAGCTCGCACACGCCTATCTCTTCTGCGGCCCGCGTGGGGTGGGGAAGACGACAGCGGCGCGCGTGCTCGCCAAGACGATCAACTGTACCAACCTCCAGCCCGACGGCGAGGCCTGTAACGCGTGCGAGAGCTGCCGCGCCTTCAACGAGCAGCGCTCCTTCAACATCTTCGAGCTCGACGCCGCGTCCAATAATTCGGTCGACGACATCCGTACCCTGACCGAGCAGGTAGCCATGCCGCCAGCCCTCGGGCGCTACAAGGTCTACATCATCGACGAGGTGCACATGCTCTCGGCAGCGGCCTTCAACGCCTTCCTCAAGACCCTCGAGGAGCCGCCCAGCTACGCCATCTTCATCCTCGCCACGACGGAGAAGCACAAGATCCTGCCCACGATCCTCTCGCGCTGCCAGATCTATGACTTCAAGCGCATCACGGTCGGCGACATCACCCAGCACCTGCGCTACGTCGCCCAGCAGGAGGGGATCGAGGCGGACGAAGCGGCCCTGGGACTCATCGCCGAGAAGGCCGATGGGGGGATGCGTGACGCGCTGTCGATGTTCGACCGCATCGCCAGCTTCTCCTCCGGGCATATCAGCTACCAGCACGCGCTGGAGAGCCTGAACGTCCTCGACTACGGCTACTTCATCCGCATCTACGAGCAGCTGCTGAGCGGGGACTTCCGCACGCTGCTGCTGCTCGTGGACGAACTGCTGGCGCGGGGCTTCGAGGGGCAGCTGATCCTCAATGGGCTGGCTGCCTTCACCCGCGACCTGCTGGTGGTGCAGCACCCCGATACGGCACAGCTGCTGGAGAAGCCTGAGGGCGTGGCGCGGCAGTATCAGAGCCTCGCGCAGCGCTGCACGGCGGCACAGCTCTTCGGCGTGCTGAAGGTGCTCGTCACGGCCGATCAGCAGTGGCGTGCGACCACCAGCAAGCGCCTGCTGCTGGAGCTCTCGCTGCTGCAGCTCGTGGCGCTCTTCCCTAGCTCGGGGGAGCTCGCCGCTCCTGCTCCCGAGCCTAGTGCCGCTCCGAGGACGAGCCCCAGCCCTGCGACTCCTAAGGTCGCTCCTGCTCCCACCCCGACGCCGAGCGCTGCCCCGACGGCACCCCCCGTCTCCGCTCCGACCCCGCCAGCTCCCGCCGCTGAGCCGCCGAGCGCCCCAGCTGCTGCGCCTCAGCCCGTGGTCCCCCCAGCACCCGCTCCTCCTGCAGCGGCTCCCGAAGCCCCAGCGCCCGCCGCTCCAGAGCCGCCGAAGCGCCGCCGCCCCATCTTCGGTGGGCAGCGCGCCGCCCTCCAGCAGGCCCAGCAGCAGGCCGCGGCGACAGAGGTAGCCCCCACGCTCGAGGAGCACGAGCCCTTCACCGAGGAGCAGCTGCAGCGCGCCTGGATGCGCTACATCGAGGAGGTGCTCCCGAGTGAGCAGATCGTCTGCCGCTCCATCCTGCTGGAGTGCCTGCCACATCTGCTCAGCGCCACCGAGGCCGAGACGGCGCTCCCACCGAGCTCCGCCGCCCGCGAGGCCGTCGAGTCTATCTACCCCCAGCTCCTCAGCTACCTACGCGGACAGCTGCACAACCATGACCTGACGCTGCTGCTGCGCGAGAAGAACCCCGAGGAGCAGGCGCGCCTAGCCTTCACACCCGAGGATAAGTTCAAGAAGCTGGCCGAGGTCAACCCTCAGGTCGTCGAGCTCAAGGAGCGCCTCGGCCTGCGCTTCACCTAGCGCCCTTCCCTTGCCCTGACCCAACCCCAAATACAGCATAGACTATGAAGATCAAGCAACAGATGGCGGCCCTCGTGGCGGCCACCGCGCTGGCTGCCGCTGCCCCCGAGCAGCTGGCCGCGCAGCAACACATGAGTCCGGAGATGATGCTGAGCCTAGCGCGCCTCGGCGAGTCCGCCGCTTCGCCCGACGGCAAGCAGATCGTCTACAGCGTCGGCTTCCCCAGCATCAAGGACAATAAGATACGTACCGAGTTCTTCACCATCACGAGCTCGGGCAGCGCACGCCGACAGATCACCGAGGGGCTCAAGGGCATCCACGCTCCCCGCTGGATCCAGCAGGGGCGCCGCATCAGCTACCTCTCCTCCGAGAGTGGCAGCTCGCAGCTCTGGACGATGGCGCCCGACGGCAGCGATCGCCGTCAGGTGACAGACGTCGAGGGAGGCATCACGGACTACCTCTATTCGCCCGATGAGACGAAGCTCGCCTATATCCACGAGATCAAGTTCGGCCAGTCTACGGCCGACCGCTACCCCGACCTGCCCCAGGCTACGGGGCGCATCATCACCGACCTGATGTACAAGCATTGGGACGAGTGGGTAGAGACCATCCCGCACATCTTCGTCGCTGAGCTGGGCTCGGGACAGGTGAAGGCGGGTAAGGACATCCTCGAGGGCGAGCCCTACGAGGCGCCGACCAAGCCCTTCGGCGGTGCGGAGGAGCTCTCCTGGAGCCCCGATGGCAAGACGCTGGCCTATTCCTCGCGCAAGAAGACGGGCCTTGACTACGCCCTCTCGACCAATACCGATATCTACCTCTATGACCTCGCGACAGGACGCACGCGCAACGTCACCGAGGGCAATGGTGGCTACGACACGCAGCCCCGCTTCTCCCCCGATGGCCGCAGCCTCAGCTGGATCAGCATGGAGCGCGACGGCTACGAGGCTGACCTCAAGCGCCTCTTCACCCTCGATCTGAAGACGGGGGCGAAGAGCTGGCTCACCGAGGGCTTCGAGTGCGACGTCGAGCAGACCGTCTGGGCTGCCGACAGCAAGTCCATCTACTTCCTCGCTACGAAGGAGGCCGAGACGCAGCTCTGGCAACTGATGCTCCGTGGCAAGAAGCTCCGTCAGATCACCTCGGGGACGCACGACTACACCTCCATCGCGCTGGCGGGAGGCAAGCTGCTGGCAGGTCGCCAGACCATGGTGCAGCCCAAGGACCTCTACCTCGTCGAGCCCAAAACGGGTGCAGCGCAGCAGCTGACTCAGGAGAATGCTACGACGCTGGCCCAGCTCGTCCCCCCCACCGTCGAGAAGCGCTGGATCCAGACCACCGACGGCGGCCGTATGCTCGTATGGGTGCTCCTGCCGCCGAACTTCGACAAGACGAAGAAGTACCCCGCGCTGCTCTACTGCCAGGGCGGGCCGCAGAGCACCGTCAGCCAGTTCTTCTCCTACCGCTGGAACCTCCGTCTGATGGCCGAGCAGGGCTACATCGTCATCGCCCCCAACCGTCATGGCGTCCCCAGCTTCGGCAAGGCGTGGAACGAGCAGATCAGTGGCGACTACTCGGGGCAGAACATTCAGGACTACCTCACCGCCGTCGATGAGGTGAGCAAGGAGCCCTACGTCGACAAGGCACGTCTGGGCTGTGTCGGGGCTAGCTACGGTGGCTACTCGACCTTCTACCTGGCGGGCGTGCATCAGAAGCGCTTCGCCGCCTTTGTCGCGCATGCGGGGATCTTCAACCTCGAGCACCAGTATATGTGCACCGAGGAGATGTGGTTTGCCAACTGGGATATGGGCGGGGCACCCTGGGAGAAGGGCAATGCCGTGGCGCAGCGCACCTTCGCCAATTCGCCCCACCGCCTCGTGGGCAACTGGGATACGCCCATCCTCGTCATCCATGGCGAGCGTGACTACCGCATCCTCGCCGATCAGGGGATGGCGGCCTTCAACGCTGCCAAGCTCCGCGGCATCCCTGCCGAGCTGCTCATCTACCCTGATGAGACGCACTGGGTCGTCAAGCCGCAGAACGCTCTGCTCTGGCAGCGCACCTTCTTCGGCTGGCTGGACAAGTGGCTCAAGAAGTAAGCCCGCCCGCCCTCTAGCCTAGCTAGTATACTAGCTAGTATATAAGTAAGCCTAGCCTCCGCAACGCTCCTCGAGCATTGCGGGGGCGAGGCTTTTCTTTGTTCTCGGCGCTCGGACTGATATCCCTCGCCGCACTGACTGGCGAGGGTCGTGGGGCTGACTGGTGTCAGTGGGGGCGGTGACTGCTATGGGCAGCGCGGGCCAAGCGGCTCCGCGCTGACCCTCTAGCCTTGTCTTGGTGCCCCGCGCGGCTTGTCTCATCGCTCCGAAATCCCCTTCTTCCCGCCCCGAGATCTTGCTCCGCACTCACGGAGTGCCCCTTCTTGCCCCTATCTCTGCCCGAATGAGAAAAAACTTTTCGTCTTTGTAATTCGCTGTTTTACGGTCTAATGAATAGCACTCGGAGCCCACTTCCGGCACCTTTTTCTCCTTGAGATTTGGTTGGTATTAGTTTTTCGTCTTACCTTTGCAACCGCAAACGAGGAAAGGCCCCACGGAGCTACGGCAAGCGCGCCGAGCTGGGTTGGAAAGAAAGACCTCGAGAGCGAGATGAGTCTAAGATAAGAGGAGCGATTCTCCTTAGATAGCTAAAAGCGATCATTGACATACTTGATAAAAACAAACGAGAAAACAACGTAGAGCATATTAAATAAGTTAGTATACAACCTGGATGCGGATAGGCAACTTGAAGCATCTTAGGCGCAAAAACAGATAAGGGCAGACGGTGGATGCCTAGGCTCTCGGAGGCGACGAAGGACGTGATAAGCTGCGATAAGCTACGGGGATCGGCACATACGAATTGATCCGTAGATTTCCGAATGGGGCAACCCGGCATGTAGAAGACATGTCACACTGCAGAGCAGTGAGCGAACGTGGGGAACTGAAACATCTAAGTACCCATAGGAGAAGAAAACAAAAGTGATTCCCTTAGTAGTGGCGAGCGAACGGGGA
>ERZ772827.66-NODE-66-length-57316-cov-16.289185_pt1 | contig 57316 bp, 61 predicted proteins | sample MGYA00580850_ERZ772827 | MGnify/ENA primary metagenome ERZ772827 (study PRJEB29015, sample SAMEA2737950) | human oral metagenome | biome: human oral; feature: human-associated habitat; material: dental | place: China | collected 2145 ... | reverse complement strand
ACCTCCCGGGGGATGGTCGATGCCCCATCCTGACACACACGAGCCACGATGGCTATCCCTGCAACAAGATTTTGTGGAGAGCTCGCTGCCCGGGTCAAGGAGAGCAGGCACTCACGGGCGACGAGCCGGCTCCAGCGGTGGGGCCCGGACCGGGGTCACTAGACTCGGGACCGTGAGCACGCCGCAGACCCGTACCGCGCCCGGATCCCAGACGGTTCTCGACGAGCGGACCGAGTTCCGCCTCGACGACGGCGACCATGAGCGCTTCGCCCACTACGTGCCGAAGCGGGTCCTGACCGAGGCGATGGTGATGGGCACCCCGGTGGTGGCTCTCTGCGGCAAGGTCTGGGTGCCCAGCCGGAACCCGGAGCGCTACCCGGTCTGCCCCGAGTGCAAGGAGATCTGGGAGGCGCACCCGGAGGGTCCGGGCGGGGACAGCCCCGACGCATGACTGCCTCACTGCCTGAGCCGCTCTCTCCTGGTGCGCCGTCCGGGCTGTGGCACGGCATACGCTACCTGGGGCGGGGCCTCGGGATCTGGGGACGACGACCCCACCTGATGCTGCTCGGGGCGCTGCCGGCGCTGCTGGTGTCGGGGCTGCTGCTGGGCGCCCTCGTCACCCTCAGCCTCAACGCCACCTCCCTGGCTGAGCTGGCCACCCCGTTCGCCGCGAACTGGTCGGCTCAGGCCAGAGACTGGCTTCGAGTCGTCGTCGCGGTAGCGCTGGTCGCGGCCGGGGTCGGCCTGTCGGTGCTGACCTTCACCGGGCTCACGCTGGTGCTGGGGGCCCCGGTGTACGACCAGATCTCGGCCTCGGTCGAGCGCCTGTACGGCGGGGTCCGCAACGAGGTCCGTCTGCCCTGGTCGGTCCAGCTGTGGCGGATGGTCGGCAACGGGCTGCGGCTGCTCGGGGTGTCCCTGGTGACGGGGCTGCTGGTGCTGCTGGTCGGCCTGGTCCCCGTGGTCGGCGCGGTCGCCGGGCCGGTCACCGCTGCGGTCGTCGGGGCCTGGGCGCTCGCCGTCGAGCTGGTCGGCGCACCGTGCGACGCCCGCGGCCTCAGCCTCTCGCAGCGTCGCTGCCTGCTCCGCCGCCAGCGCTGGACCAGCCTCGGCTTCGGACTCGCCTGCTACCTGCTGTTCCTGGTCCCCCTCGGCGCCGTCATCGCTACCCCCGCCGCGGTCGCCGGAGCCACCCTGCTCGTCCGCGACCAGTTCATGGAGCCCACCCACCCTGGCTCCCCCGGCGCCCCTGGGCCTCGTCCTGCCGCACAGCCGGGCCTCATGGCCGCCGCCCCGGCACGGCCGGGGCTGAGCCAGGCGTGAGCGTCAGGCCGACCGGAGTGGCGCTGCGCCGAGGTCGCCGGCTGAGGACACGTGGCCGCCACCACGCGAGGAGCCGACCCAGCCCCACCCAGTGACCCTCGTCATCGAGTGATCAAGTGCCCACGACCTGGGTCACGGTCCGTGCCGTCAGCGACGAGGAACGCCTGGGGCCAGGGTCTTCGGGACGGGGGCGTCGTGCCAGAAGCCGCAGGGGGCGAACAGGGCGTCGACCAGCTCGGTGAGCAGCCCCAGCTCGGCCAGCAGGTCCAGCACCGTGTAGCGGGTACGGATCGTCTGGGCCTGGAAGTACTTGCGGCGCAGCTCCGCCAGCGAGGAGCCGATCTGGACCGGGTGCCACGGGGCGCCGACGGCCTTCAGCCGGTCCGCCACCACCGAGGCCGGCAGCAGCTGCTGGCGCAGCCGGCCCCGCAGATCCGGCCAGACCTCAACCGCCCGCTGCAGCCGCTCCCGGGCCGTCTCGGGGTCCAGCCGCTTCGCGGTCGACTGGGCCAGGGCGGTCCCCCGGATCACCGGGTTCGGCTGCAACCGCCTCACCCGCGAGGCGTCCTGCTCCTGGCTCGGCCAGCCGTCCAGCCGCGCCTCCATGTCGAAACCGGTCAGGTCCAGCTGCACCACCGACTCGTACAGGGCACACATCGCCACTGCCCCCAGGCCCACCTTGAAGCCATGTGACAAGGGCGGCTCCCAGTCCCGGCCGTACCCCTCCATCTCCCACTGGTGGGAGAAGCAGTGCCCGGCCCCCGACGCCGGGCGGGTGCTGCCGTGCACCTGCACCGCCAGCCCCGACATCATCAGCGCCTCGGTCAGCCGGCCGACCGCGGCCAGGTCACCATCGGCCAGCCCGGAGGGGTCTGCGACCGCCCCGGCCAGCGGCCCCTGGACCAGGCGCCAGGCCTCCGGGTCGACCGCCTCGACGCCCAGCGCGTCGGCGACCAGCCAGTCCGCCCCGGCCGGCACCTTCTCGACCAGGTCTCCGAGCCCGGTGGCGGTCAGCCAAGCCGGCGCGGCCGCCATGATGTCCAGCGGCGCGACCACCGCCAGCGGAGCCGGGCAGAGGTGGGTGGTCTTCACCCCGTTGACCGTGACCGCCGCCCCGGACGAGGTGTACCCGTCGACCGAGGCTGCGGTGCAGACGTGCTGGTAGCGGCGCCCGGCCTGGTGGGAGGCGAGCTTGGCGACGTCGTTGAGGGAGCCCGAGCCGACCGAGCAGGCGACCGCGTCGGTGGCCTCCAGCCGCTGCCGCAGGTCCGCCACGGTCTCCCCGTCGGCGAGCAGCACCGGGTGGCCCGGGTAGACCACCGGCGCCTCGAGCTCAGCCCCGGCCGCCCGCAGCGAGCCGGTGACCTGCGGCCCGGCGACCGCCCAGGTGGTCTCGTCGGCCACCACCACTGCCCGCCGGCCGGGGAAGACTGTCGTGAAGGTAGGCCCGGTCTGCTCTACCACCCCGGGACCCACCACCACAGCGGCGGTGTCGCTGGCAGCGGCCAGAGCGTCACGAATCAGGTCGGAGGTCATGAGGCCATCTCCTTGGAAGTCGTCAGGCCCAGTCTCGCCCACCGGCGGTGCGTGGGAGCACGGTGCTCCCCGCATGGACAGCCTTGCCGCCAGCTAAGATCCGCGCTATGAGCCGCTGGTGACCGCGGTTGGCGGGTGGCGTACGGTCCGGGCCGGTCTGCCCGCCGTGCCCCGAGCGTCCGGGCCGAGCCTGACCAGGTGACGGACGAGCCCCGCCAGTACTGAGCCGCTATTGTGCCCGGCATGGCACGCACGCTGATCCTGATGCGACACGCGAAGTCCTCGTGGGAGGACCACACGGTCGACCACCTGCGCGACCTGTCTGACCGCGGCCGGAGCGATGCCCGGGCCGCCGGGGCGGTCCTCGCCGAGCGGGGCCTGCGGCCGTACGTGCTGACCTCCCCCACCCGCCGTACCCGCGCGACCTGGGAGGAGATGGCCGCCGCCGGCGCCCAGCACCACGGGCAGCGGGACCTGGAGGTCCTGTACGACCACGACACCGACGTGGTCCTCGACGAGCTGCAGGCGCTTCCGGCCGAGGCCGACACGGTCCTCTGCCTGGGGCACGCCCCCACCACCCCGCAGCTGGTCGAGGCACTCACCGAGCGGGAGCAGACCGCGGCCTGGACCGGCTTCGACAAGGGCTTCCCCACCGCCGCGATGGCGGTCATCGAGGTCGACGGCGAGTGGTCCGAGCTGGGTGACAAGCCCGGCCGGCTCGTCGACTTTCTGGTCCCGCGGGGCTGAGCCCCAGCCGCCCTCGCTGCTCCGAGGCCGCTCGCCGGCCCGGGCTCGGCGGCCGACCCCGAGCGGTGGCCTGCCCGTGGTCCACGACCCCAGCAGGCACCAAGGGCCCCGCCAGCCGGCAGGGCCCTTGGTCACTCACAGACTCAGTAGCGGTACAGCTCCGACTTGTACGGGCCCTCGACCGGGACGCCCAGGTACGCGGCCTGCTCCTCGCTGAGGGTGGTCAGCCGCACCCCGAGCGAGTCCAGGTGGAGCCGAGCCACCTCCTCGTCAAGGTGCTTGGGCAGGGTGTACACCCCGACCGGGTAGGCCTCGGGACGGGTGAAGAGCTCGATCTGAGCCAGCACCTGGTTGGTGAAGGAGTTCGACATCACGAACGACGGGTGCCCGGTGGCGTTGCCCAGGTTCAGCAGCCGGCCCTCCGACAGCACGATCACTCCGTGCCCGTCCGGGAACACCCACTGGTCGACCTGCGGCTTGATCCGGTTCCGGACGATGCCCTCCCAGCTCTCGACCCCGGCCATGTCGATCTCGTTGTCGAAGTGGCCGATGTTGCCGACGATCGCGTTGTGCTTCATCCGGCTCATCTGCTCGGCGGTGACCACGCCCAGGCAGCCGGTGGCGGTGATGACGATGTCGGCCTCGCCCACCACGTCGTCCAGCCGGGCGACCTGGTACCCGTCCATCGCGGCCTGCAGGGCGCAGATCGGGTCGATCTCGGTGACGATCACCCGAGCCCCCTGGCCGCGCAGCGACTCAGCGCAGCCCTTGCCGACGTCGCCGTAGCCGCAGACCACGGCGACCTTGCCACCGATCAGCACGTCGGTGGCCCGGTTGATCCCGTCGACCAGGGAGTGGCGGCAGCCGTACTTGTTGTCGAACTTGCTCTTGGTGACCGAGTCGTTGACGTTGATCGCGGGGAACAGCAGGGTCTTGGCCCGGGCCATCTCGTACAGCCGGTGCACCCCGGTGGTGGTCTCCTCGGTGACGCCCTGGACCGAGGCGGCCAGCGCCTCGAAGTCGAGCGAGCCGTCGGCCAGCACCTGGCGCAGCTCAGAGAGCACGACCTTCCACTCCGCGGAGTCGTCGGCTGCCGGCTGCGGCACCGCGCCGGCCCGGGAGTACTCCAGTCCCTTGTGGACGAAGAGGGTCGCGTCGCCGCCGTCGTCAAGAATCATGTTCGGCTGCTCGTCGCCCCAGGTCAGGATCTGGCGGGTGCACCACCAGTACTCCTCCAGCGACTCGCCCCTCCAGGCGAAGACCGGCACCCCCTGGGGGGCCTGCGGGGTGCCGCTGCGACCGACGACGATGGCGGCGGCCGCCTGGTCCTGGGTGGAGAAGATGTTGCACGAGGCCCACCGCACCCGGGCCCCCAGCTCGACCAGGGTCTCGATCAGGACGGCGGTCTGGATGGTCATGTGCAGCGAGCCGGCGATCCGGGCGCCCTTCAGCGGCTGTGACGCGCGGTAGCGCTCACGCATCGCCACCAGGCCGGGCATCTCGTGCTCAGCCAGCTCGATCTCCCGGCGTCCAGCTTCGGCGAGAGACAGGTCAGCCACCCGGTACGGCAGCTCGGTGGTGCCCTCAGCAGCCAGCGGGGCGCGGTCGATCACATCAGTCATGGCCGGCATCCTACGCAAAGCCGCGCCGGGCAGACCAACGTACGGCGTGCCTCAGCGGGTAGCGGCGATGTGGGTCAGCGCCAGGTCGTACCCACCCAGCCCGAGCCCGACGATCACACCGTTCACGTACGGGCTGACGACCGACTTCCGGCGGAACTCCTCACGGGCGTGCACATTGGAGATGTGGACCTCGATGATCTCCGCGACCTGGGCGCAGGCGTCGGCCACCGCCACCGAGGAGTAGGTCCAGCCGGCCGGGTTGACCACCACCGGGACCGCCTGGTCGGAGGCCTCGTGCAGCCAGGCCAGCATCTCGTGCTCGGCGTCGGTCTGGCGGACCTCAACCTCGAGGCCCAGACCTTGACCGGTACCTACCAGGTGCTCGGCGAGCTCGGCATGAGTCACATGACCGAAGATCTCAGGCTCCCGCTTGCCCAGCTGGCCGAGGTTCGGCCCGTTGAGGACCAGGACCCGTGTCATCGCAAACCCTCCCGTCTAGCGTCTCGCCTTATCTTGCCAGGTTTGGCCCGAGCCCGAGGCGAAGATAGGTCGCAGCGAACAGGCCGTGCTGCAGCAGGCAGGCGTAGCGCTCCACATCGTGGCCCTGGTCGTGGCTGATGGTCCGGACCCGCACGTCGTGCCGCTCGGCCAGCGCCAGCAGCGGGGTCCGGGCCCGGGCCACAGCCTGGCTGTCGCGGTGGTCGTCGAGGACCACCAGGGTGGTGCAGCGGGAGTCCCGGGTCTCGTCAAACGGGTCGGCGAACGGGTCCCGCCGTGGCGCCGCCTGGATCAGGGTGACCAGGTCGTCGGCGTCGGCGGCCAGGGCCGGGCGCCCGCTGGCCTCGCGCAGCGCCTCGGCGACCCGGCGTGAGGCCCGGGCCGCCAGCACCGACCCGCCCCAGACCAGGGGCAGGTCGTCGGCCAGCGCGATCGCCAGGTCCTTGGCCGGGTTCGAGGCCACGTCCTGGTGCGGGGAGCACTGCTCGGCGACCTCGTCCAGGGCCTGCGCCACCCGGTCCGGGTGGATCTCGGGACCGAGCCCGGTCCGGCTCAGCCCGTCCAGCATGATGATCGCGCTGGCGGTCGGGTCACCGGTCTGAGTCGCCACGATAGTGGTCTCCCGGCCCGCTGCCTGCTCCGCCACCGGAGACCCGGCCGGGCAGGCCAGGATCACCCGGGCACCCCGGCGGGCAGCCTCGGCGACGGTGGCGCTGACCTCCGGGGCGTACGTCTGGTCGGTCAGCACCAGCACCAGGTCCAGCGCCCCCACCCAGGCCGGCAGGGCGTGGCTGGGCCAGGCCACGAACGGGACCGGGCAGCACGGCTCCAGCACCGCCCGGACCAGGCGGGACTCGGGCCCGGACGCGATCACGGCCCGCGGCCGGTAGCCGTCCGCCAGGTCGGCTAGCTGCGAGAAGTCGGCCTGGCCGCTCTCGATCCGCAGCCGGGCCCCGGCCTGCGCCAGGTGCCGCAGGGTGGGGTCGACCTCGGCCAGGGCGGCCGGGTCCTCCAGCCGGGAGTCGTCGAAGTCCGGCATCGACAGGGGTCCTCAGGCCTCGTCAGTCCGGGGCTGGCCCGGCGCCCGGGCCTCGTCCACCAACAGGACCGGGATCGAGTCGCGGACCGGGTAGGCCAGGCCACAGTCGGGGCTGGCGCAGACCAGCTCCCCGGCCTCGTGGTCGGTCACCAGTCCCGAGCGGCAGGCCGGGCAGACCAGGATCTCCAGCAGCGCCTGGTTGAGCTCGATCTGGTTCATCGTCCCTCCGCTCGCACCAGGGCCAGGGTCTCATCCCGCAGGCCCTCCATCGTGGCCTGGTCGCAGGCCTCCACGTTGAGCCGCAGCAGCGGCTCGGTGTTGCTGGCCCGCAGGCTCACCCACCAGTCGTCGGCCCGGACGGTCAGGCCGTCGGTCCAGTCGATGCTGCCCCGCCCGGCGAAGTGCTCGGCCACCGTACGCATGGCGGCCTGCTGGTCGGCGACCGAGGAGTTGATCTCGCCAGAGCCGACATACCGGTCGTACGCGGCGACCAGCTGTGACAGCGGCTGGTCGCTGCGGCCCAGCAGGCCGAGCACGTGCAGCCCGGCCAGCATCCCGGTGTCGGCCCCCCAGAAGTCCCGGAAGTAGTAGTGCGCGGAGTGCTCACCGCCGAAGACCGCCCCGTGCTCGGCCATCAGGGCCTTGACGTACGTGTGCCCCACCCGGGAGGTGACCACCGTGCCGCCGTGCTCGCTGACCACCTCGGCCGCGGCCCGGGAGGTAATGGTGTTGACCACCACGGTGGCTCCGGGCTCGCGCTCCAGCTCAGAGGCCGCGATCAGGGCGGTGACGATTGACGGCGGCACCACCTGGCCGCGCTCGTCGATCACGAAGCAGCGGTCGGCGTCGCCGTCGAAGACCAGCGCCAGGTCGGCCTGGTGCTCGACCACGGCCCGCTGGGCGTCGACGAGGTTCTGCGGCTCCAGCGGGTTCGGCTGGTGGTTGGGGAAGCTGCCGTCGAGGTCGAGGAAGAGCCCGACGAGCTCCACGTTGAGGGGCCCTAGCACCGCCGGGGCGGTGTGGCCGGCCATCCCGTTGCCGGCGTCGACCACGACCCGCAGCCGGCGGGTGTGGTCCAGCCTGACCAGGGAGTGCAGGTAGCCGGCGTAGGCGCCGAGCAGGTCCTGCTGGCTGACCTGGCCGCCACCGACCGGGTCGGGCAGCCCCTCGGCGTCGTACCGCTGGGCCAGTGCGGCCAGCTCGACGAGAAAGCCGGGGGTCACCGGCTGGGCCTGGTGGCGGCAGAACTTGATGCCGTTGTAGCGGGCCGGGTTGTGGCTGGCGGTGAACTGCGCCCCCGGCCGGTCGAGGTGCCCGGACGCGAACCAGAGCTGGTCGGTCGAGGCCAGGCCGATATCGATCACCGAGGCGCCGGCCCGGGCTGCGCCGTCAGCGAAGGCAGCCGACAGCTGCGGCCCGGAGGTACGCATGTCGCGCCCCATCACGAAGCTCTTCCCGGCTAGGTCGGCCAGCTCGACGAACGCCACGCCGAGAGCCCGGGCGCCGTCGGCGTCCCACTCTGGCTGGTCGGTGCCCACGACTCCGCGGATGTCGTTGGCCTTGAAAACCCCTGGTGTCAGCATCGTTGGCAGCCTAGCGACTACGGCCGCCACGCGCCTACCGAGCCGCTCACCTTGACCTCGGTGGCTGGCTGTCGGTGAGCAGGGTCAGGTGCCCGCGCCGGGCCACCTCGACCACGGTGGCCGGCCGGGCCGGGTTCTCCGGCTCCAGCCCGGCCGCCTCACGGACGGCGTCGGCAAGCGCCAGCAGGTCGCTGGCGACATGGTCTGGCTGGTCGTCCAGCGGCAGCCGGATCACCTCCCAGCCCCGCGGGACAGACAGCCCCTGGGCGTGGTAGGGGCACAGGTCGTACGCACCGGGCTCGCTGCGTACTGCCAGTGGACCCACCACGGCCGTGGACTCCGCGTAAGCGAAGGTCAGTGTCGCGACAGCCGCTTCCTGGCACCCCGACCGAGAACAACGGCGTCTGGTCACCGGGGCAGGGTACAGCTCTGCTGGCTCACCGGCGCACCGGCACGCCGTCGCCCTCCAGCCAGCACCCACCCCCCGAGGCGCAGCGCCTAGCCGCAGAGCAGCGGCGCCCGAGCGAGCGTCTCACGGTCTGGCTGAGCGGCCCCCGGGGCAGGGCCGTCCGCTCGCGCCGAGGCAGAGACGCTCGGGGTCTGGCCGGCACCGGCCGGACGGCCCTGACCCCGTACAGTGCAGCTATGCCGAGCCGACGAGACCGCCACCAGCGGGGGCTCCGAGGCCCGCTGGCGACCCCGGGGACCTCAGCCGCGCAAGCCCTGCTCCGGCTTCGCCCGGCAGGCCCGGCCGACTTCTTCGTCCAGTGCCTGACCGATGCCCTGGCACAGATCCGCGACGCCTGCCCCGAGGCCCTGGTGGGGGTGGATGTCGGCTTGGAGGACGTGCCGGACACCCGCCGCCAGTGGTCCGACCGGGTTCCGCTGGCGGCCGCCCAGGAGGCCACGCCCGACAGCCTGGCCCGGATCGTGGTCTACCGCCGCCCGATCGAGCACCGGGCCAGCGACCGGCAGGGGCTGCGCACCCTGGTGCTGCAGACCCTGGTCGAGCAGGTCTCGGCCCTGACCGGGATCCCGGTGGAGCGGCTCGACCCGGACGGTACGCCCGAGGACTGAGCCGCGGGCCCGGCCACCGTCAGGGCAGGCCGGCTACCTGGTCAGGGGCTGAGCCCTGCGTCACGACTGCTCAGGCCAGCGCTGGGTCCACCTGAGGGCTGAGCTCGGCCTCGGTCAGCCCGCCGGGGCCCAGCGGGGCAATCCCCAGCCCTGGCCGGTCCTGGGCCCCGGTGGACACCACCGCGATCCCGACCTGGTCGCTGGGAGAGTCCACCTGGACCGTGTCGCCGGTAGTCAACGGCAGCTGCTGGGTGGTCCCGGCCGGCACTGCCTGGGTGCTCTGCTCTATGACCGCGCCGGAGCTGTCGCGGACCGTGAGCGTGAGCGGTGCCTCCTGCCCGCCGGCGTTCGACACGGTCAGCACCCCACCGGGGACGACCGGGAGCACCGAGCGGCCAGCGAAGGGGCGCCGCGTGCTCGCCACCGCCAGGTCGGTCCCGTCGGCCGTGGCCGCCCAGACCGCTCCGGTCACCGGCTGGGTGGAGCGGATCCGCAGCCCGGCCGTCTCCCCGAGCAATGCCTTGTCCAGGGCCACGGTCACGGTCGACTCGGCGCTCACGTCCACCTGGTCGGCGCCGGCCGGGGCGAAGCTGCCGTTCTGGGTCATCGCCTCCACGGTCACCGTGGTCCGCCGGTCTCCAGGATTGGCGAGCACCAGGGTCCGGGCACCGGAGCCTCCAGGAATGCCGGTGATGATCCCGCTGGTCGCTGCCGGCGCGGCGGAGGTCACCCAGTCGGCGCCGCCCTGCCCCTCGACCCGGGCATAGCTGAAGACCCGCCCGGCCGAGGTCCGGACCACCGCTGTGAGCGGGTCCTTGTCGGTGACCAGCGGCTCCAGGGCCACCAGCCGCGAGCTGTTCCCGAGCACGGTCACCCCGCGCGAGCCCTGGGCCTGAATGCGCCCCCTCGACCCGTACAGGCTGATGTCGACGGTGGCCTGGTTCGGGTCGGGGTTCGTCAGCACCAGGAACGATCGGTGGTCGGCGTCCGACACCAGGCCGGGGAAGACCTGCTCCACCGTGGCCGCCCCGCAGCTGGCCAGCCACAGCCCGCGCATCGGGCCGGCCCCGGCGGCTCCGGTGGCGATCCCGGCCACGGTCTGGTCGCCGACCACCACGTACGGGTCAGGTCTGGTGGCCGGGACACCGCTGGCCGGCACCGGACGGGTCTCGGACTCGCCGATCAGGCGGGCCCGGGCCCCGCCGCCCGCCGCGGCCCGGACCGTGGTCGTGACCAGGGCTGGGTCCATCACCGGGCAGACCACCGAGTGGGTGCCCGTCACGGTCACCCCGCTCAGGCTCGGGCGCTGCTGCGAGCCGAGCGCGCTCAGCCCCAGACCCAGTACGACGCTCAGCAGCAGGGCCAGAAAGGCCGGCAGCAGACGAGGGTTCACAGGTCCTCCTCGGCCGAGCGCCGCCCGGCGACCGGCTGGTCGTTCTCCCGCCTCACCGAGGGGGCCGCGAACAGGGCCAGCACCACCAGCCCCAGCAGCTGAGCCAGGGCGACCAGGGGCCGCACCGGCCCGGTCTGCAGGCTCACCTCGACCGCGCCGGTCTGCCCTGCCAGGGCGAAGGCCGGCCGCCAGTCGGGTGACTCGGCCCGGGGCAGCGGCTGCCCGCCGACGCTCACCTGCCAGCGTGGGTCGGCCGCCTCCGACAGCAGCAGGGTGCCGGTGCCTGACGTCGTGATCTCGGTCCCGACCGGGGTCACTGCCTCGGACCCGACCAGCTGCAGCCGGGTCGGCTTGCCGAGCACGGTGAACACCGCGACTCCGTTCTCCTCACCACCGCGGGCGATCCCGGGGGTGGCGGCGAGGGCCGCGGTCACCTCCCCGGACACGGCCCGTACCTGGACGTGGCCTACCCCAAGACCGGTGAGCAGGTCACGCAGCGACTCGCTCTGCCGCCCGGAGGCGATCTGGGCGACGGCGGTCACCACCTGGTCGCGGGCCGCCAGGTCGGCCGGCCCCAGCACCGACTCGGCGCCACCCCAGGTGAGTCCTCCGGCCTCGCTCAGCCACCAGCGCGGCTGCGGCCGGGACAGGTCGACGATCAGGGTCCGGGTGCGTCCCGGCCCCTCCATTGAGTCCTGGACGAAGCGAGGCAGCGACGACGCGGCGCCCCGGTGCGTGGGCTCACCCGCACCGCCGACCCCCCACCAGCCGGCGGTGAGCACGAGGCCGACGACGGTCATCACGGTCATCACCGCCAGCAGCGCCTGGGCACGTCCGAAGCTCTGCCGGGCGGCCTCCAGCCGCGCCTGGTCGACCACCGTCGCTGCCCCGACCAGCAGCGCCGCGAAAGCGGCCAGCAGCCAGGGCGTCACCTCGGGACGGGCCAGGCCGCCGGGGAGCCTGACCAGCAGCCGGCTCAGGCCGACAGCGACCAGCACCAGCCCCAGCGCCGCCCCCCAGTACCCCAGCATCCGCCGGTCCAGCCCGATCGCCAGCACCCCCACCAGCCACAGCAGGGCGGCCGCGGCGGCGCTCAGCCACAGCGGCGCCAGCCCCGGACCAGCAGAGCGACCGGCGAAGAGCTGCCAGGCCGGGACGACATCCAGCGAGCCGAGCAGCGGCTCGGGCCCGGTCAGCAGCCGGCCCGGCGCTGTACGCACCAGGTGCAGCAGCCACGGCGCCAGGATCACCACCGGGGCCAGCATGGTCAGCGCCGCGGCCAGCGGGCGGCCCCGACGAGCCACCAGCACCACGATGGCTACTGCGACCACCACCCAGGCTGCCGGGAGGATCGCGCTCAGGCAGGTGAGAGCCAGCGCCGCCAGGGCGGGCGGGCGCAGCCGCTCCAGGCTCTGGTCGTAGTCCTGCCAGCTCTGCAGCGCCACCCCCAGGGCCGCCAGCAGCACCGAGAACACCACCAGCCAGACCTGGCCCCGGCTCAGCCCGCCCACCAGCACGGGGAGCAGGCCGTAGCCGACGGCTGCTGCCCAGCGGACCTTGGAGCTGGCGACCAGCGGGCGCAGGCACCAGGCCGCCGCCACAGCGCCGATCGGAACCGCCAGGAAGAGAACCAGGACGGCCGCCCAGGTCGGCCAGATCCCGACGACCGAGGCGAGGGCGGCCAGCCCGGTCCACGGCGCCGGCTCACCGCCTCCGGCGGGTGGGACCACGTAGCTCTCCACAGCCGCTGCGACCGAGGCCGGTGCGGGCAGCAGCCCAGACGACGTGACGACCCCCAGCCCGACCAGGCTTCGGCCCGCCAGCACCAGCAGCAGCAGGCTGGCGACCCCGGCCAGGACCGGCACCACCGAGGGCGCCTTGGTCGTCCCGGGGCCGGCGAAGTCGTCGCCGGTCAGCTCGTCCAGGCCGACCTCGTCGCCTGTGAGGCTGCGGGCCCGGTCCAGGACCGCCCGACCCACCAGGTCAGCCGCCGCGGACCAGCTGGAGGCAGCGTGGGGCCGCAGGCTGCGCACCGTACGCTTCTCGGCCGCGCCGGCTCGCAGCTGGGCCACCTTGCGGCGCAGGGCCCGGGTCTGGGACCCGGAGCGGATCAGGTCACCGGCCGCCAGCAGCTCCTCACGGGCCCCGTCCGGTCTCTTGCCCAGCAGAAAGCCGAGGGCCCGCAGCACCGCCCCCAGGACCAGCCAGCAGGCCACCAGGGCGGCGGCCGGGCCGCGGCTGTGAGCCAGGACCGCCCGCATCCCGCAGAGCCGGTCGAAGCCGGTGTCGGTGCGGCCCCGCTGCGCGGCCAGGCTCGCGGGACGCTGCCCGCGCCGACCGGCCTGCCGGTGCACGACCCGGGCCGCAGGGCAGGTCATCACCGTGCCGCCGGCCAGGGTGACCCGCCAGCCCAGCTCCTGCCCGTCTCGGTACAGCGGCAGAGCCTCGTCGAAGCCGCCGACCTGCTCCAGCCGGGAGCGGCGCACCAGCATCCCGCAGGTCGACCCGCCGAGGACCCGTGCCGGGTCGTGCTGGCCCTGGCCGACCTCGCCCGGCTCCAGGCCCAGCTCCCGGCGGCCGGTGTGGGAGATCGACGAGCCGAGCTCCTGGATCCGGGGAGCGTCGCGGCGCCGGCCCGGCCGCAGCAGCATCGGCACCAGGATGTCGGCCTCGGGGCTGAGCGCCGTCTGCCGCAGCAGCTGCCCCAGGGCGTCGGGGCGCGGCATGGCGTCGTCGTGCAGCAGCCAGACCCACTCGGTGGGCGGCACCTGGGCCAGGGCGGCGGCCACGGCCCGGCCGAAGGACCAGTCCCGCTCGCCCAGCAGCACTCGGCTGATCCGGCCCTGCTGAGCGGCGGCGCCGAGCATGTCGAGTGAGTGGTCCTGGGAGCCGGTGTCGACAGCGACCACGGCCGCCGGACGGTTGGCCAGGGCGTCGACCGCGGCCAGGGTGTCAGCCAGCCACCAGCTGGCGTTGTGCGTCACCAGAACCAGGGTGACCGTCTGCGGGGAGGGGACCTGGTAGGTCTCCACGTCGGGGGTGTGTGCCCAGCTCCACGGGTCGAGGTCGATGGTGTCGCTCATGCGGTCCCGTCCAGTCGGTGTCAGCGACCAGACAGCCTACACAGCGCCTGGCCGGGCGCCGACAGCCGATCCCGGTGATTCGGCTGCGGCCCGCTACACCGCCTTCTTCTTGAGCCGACGCCGCTCCCGCTCGCTGAGGCCGCCCCAGATCCCGAAGCGCTCGTCGTTGGCGAGGGCGTACTCGAGACACTCAGACCGAACCTCGCAGCTGCGGCAGACCTTCTTGGCCTCCCGAGTGGACCCGCCCTTCTCCGGGAAGAAGGCCTCCGGATCAGTCTGGGCGCACAGGGCACGCTCCTGCCAGCCCAGGGCCCCCTCGTCGGCGAACCCAACGCTCAACACCTGCATGCCTGTCCTTCCCTACCTGGTGGGGCCCACCCCCGTGAATGGCAGAATTACACGCTCGCGACTCTAGCCACGTCAACCCCGATAGGGAATCCGAAGCCGGCACAGGGATGAGAATCTTCTCATCACTTGCCTTGCTGCGCAGGGATTCGGCGGTCTGCGGCCCTCACCGCGACCGGCGGGTGCGCGTCTCGGCCGGGTCTCACGACGGCGGCTCGGCGCGTCTCGGCCGGGGCTCGGCCGCCGGGCTGGCGGCCTGGGCCTGAGCCGGCTCGCCGGTGGCCGGCAGCGCCGTCGCCGAGGTCTGCGACCAGCCGTCGCCAGCCGTCCCGTACGCGGCCGCCTGGGCCCCCGCCGCCGCATCGCTGGCCCGCCGCCAGACCGCCCCGGAAGCGGCCGAGGCCTCCCAGACCGGCTGCCGCAGCGGGTCTGGAGCGGGCTCGGGCTCGGGCTCCGGCTCGGCGGGCGCCTCGACCGCCGCCGGCTCCGGCTCCGGCACCTGCTGGGGGGCCTTCTCAGGGGTCCGGGCCACCGCCAGCAGCAGCGTGGCCAGCAGCCCGAGCAGGACCTGCTCAGCCAGTTGTGAAAGCAGGCTGTCCACAGGCTGCAAGCTGAGCACTGCCACCACCGTCTGCTCCGCCGCGGCAGTCACCAGGAACAGGCCCGCCGCGGCAGCCAGCGCCGAGCCGTACCGGCTGCGCGGCGCCGGGCCGGCGCAGAGCAGCACCAGCCCGCACAGCAGCGCGGCCTCCGCCAGGCTCACCAGGGGGCTTCCGGCGACCAGACCCCCGACCGCCTTGCCCAGCAGCACTAGCAGGGCCACCGCTGCGACCGGTTCACGGACCCGCTCCAGGCTCTCGCTCACAGCGGCAGCCTAGTGCGGGCACCGAACGTACGGTGCCGGGCCGCGTCAGGCGAAGCTCTCGCCCGCCTGCTGGCAGACCTCGGCCACCAGCTGCTTGATCCGCTCGGTCTGGCTGACCGGACAGACAAGAGTGATGTTGCCGCTGGTCACCACGGCCGTGTCGTGCAGACCGACGACCGCTACCAGGGAGCCGTCCGGGCCCCGGTTCACGACCAGGTTGCCTGAGCTGTCCAGCAGCACGGCGGATCCGTCAACCGCGTTGCCGTCGCGCTGTGGCAGGTGCTCGGCCAGGGCTGCGAAGCCGCCGACGTCGTACCAGTCGACCGGCAGCCGGACCGCCGTCACGTGGGCCGTGCCCCGGCCCTGGGAGACCGGCTCCATGACCGCGAAGTCGACGCTGGTCCGCGGCAGGGTGGGGTAGATCTCGGCCAGGCGCTCCGGCTCGGCGGCCACGGCAGACACCCCGTGGTAGACCGTCGGCTGCAGGTCCCGCAGCTGCTCCAGCAGGGTCGCGACCCGCCAGACGAACATCCCCGAGTTCCACCAGTAGTCCCCGCTGGCGAGGTACTTGGCGGCGGTCTCGGCGTCCGGCTTCTCCTTGAACTCCTCCACGGTGAAGGTGCTGCCGAAGCCCTTCAGCGGCTCGCCGCGGCGCAGGTAGCCGAAGCCGGTGTGGGGCGCGGTCGGCACCACCCCGAAGGTGACCAGCGCGCTCGGGTCCTGCTCGGCGACCCGGTACGCCTCGTCCAGCGCCTCCTGGAAGGCCGGCACCGGCCGGATGATGTGGTCGGCGGTCAGTGTCGCCACCACCGCCTGCGGGTCCCGCCGGGCCAGCACCGCCGCCGGCCACGCCACCGCGTTCAGCGAGTCCCGGCCGACCGGCTCCCCGAGCAGGTTCTCCCGCGGCAGCTCCGGCAGCTCCGAGGCCACCACGTCGAGGTAGTCGGCACCCGCGCAGACCAGGACCTGGTCGTCGGGAACCACCCCCTGCACCCGCTCGTACGAGATCCGCAGCAGCGACTTCTGGTCCACGAGCCGCAGCAGCTGCTTCGGCATCCCCTTGCGGGACAGCGGCCAGAGCCGGGTGCCAGCCCCGCCTGCCATGATCACCACGTAGCGCATGCCCGCCACACTATCCGGGGTACCTCGGCCGTCGCGCCCGGCAGCGTCGACCAGAGCTCGGGCAGCTAGGCACCGTCGGCTGTCTGGGCGGCCTCGGCCTCGGCCTCGGCCAGGGCCTCCATCAGGTCGGCCGCCAGGTCTTCCCCAGCCAGCCCTGTGGCCGAGGGGTGGAAGGCTACCCGGCGCAGCCGTCCGGATGCCGTCACGGTGACGGTCGTGTACGGGGTCTGCGTGGTCGCCGTCACCCGCTCCAGCCGGTCAGCCTCCTCCTTGGCCTGCAGCGCGAGCTCGTCCATGTGCCGGTGCAGCCGGCGGTCGAAGGCCTGGATCGCGGCCTCGCTCGGCGTCGGGGTGGGCACCGGGACCGGGTCGCGCCCACCTGCCGGGGCCACGGCCGGCAGGGGCGGCTGGGCGTGGACCACCCCCATCACTGCCTGCGCCGCCACTCCGGCCCGAGTCGAGCGAGAGCAGGCCTCGACGTACGCGTTGAGCACGGCCCCAGCGAGCCGCTCGGAGGTAGCCCGGCTGAGCCGGTGGGCGAACTTCAGCCGCCGGACCCGGCAGCCGCGGTCGACGCTCAGCCGGACCAGCTCGTTGGCGGCCTCGGCCAGCGTGGCCTCCATCCGCCGCTGGTGCTCCCCTGCTCGCCGGGCAGTCACTGGCCCGGACCGGAGTGCTGCGGGCCGAGCCCGACAAGAAAGCCTGCCCCCCAGCACACGTGCATCACCACCAGCACTAGCGGCAGCCGGAGCCGGACTCCGAGCGGCATCGCCCGGGGCATCACCGCCGCTCCCGCCGTGACCAGGCTGAGGTAGCCCAGCGGCGCCAGCAGGGCAGCGGTGGCCCAGCGGGACCGCAGCACCAGCCCGCACAGGCCGACCGCCGCCCCCACCGTCGCCCCCGCGACCGCGGTCGGCGGAGCGAGGTAGCGCAGGCTGGCGGTCTCCGGGTAGCGCCGGATCACCTCCCGGCGCCAGCGGCCGGTCTCGAAGAACTGCCGGGCCAGGGCCCCGACCGTGGAGCGCGGGCGGTACCGGACCCGCATCCTCGGGGTGAACCAGATCTCCTCCCCGGCTGCCCGCAGCCGGTAGTTCAGCTCCCAGTCCTGCGCACGGTACATGCTCTCGTCGAAGCCACCCACCCGGTCCAGGGCGTCGCGGCGGAAGCTCCCCAGGAAGACCGTCTCGGCGGGCCCTTCCGGGCTGTCGAGCAGGTGAAAGCTGGACCCGCCAAGCCCGAGCCGACTGGTGTAGGCCACCGCGACAGCCTGCTCGAACGGGGTCTCGCCCTGGGCGTCCATCAGCCCGCCGACGTTCGCGGCCCCCGTGCGCTGCAAGGTCTCGACGGCTGCCTGCAGGTAGCCCTCCATGAGCTCCCCGTGCCCGTCGACGCGGACCAGGATGTCGTGCCGGGCAGCGGCGATGGCGAGGTTGAGCCCGGCCGGAGTCCGGCCGGTCGGGTTGTCCACGACCCGGACCCGGGGGTCGGCGGCGGCCAGCTCGGCAGCGATCTCAGCGGTCCGGTCGGTGCTGGGCCCGACGGCGAGCACGACCTCCAGCTCACCGGGGTAGTCCTGGTCGAGGACGCGGGCGACCGCGGTCGCCAGATAGCGCTCCTCGTTGCGCACGGGCATGATGACCGAGACCGGTAGCAGGGCCGAGCAGCTCACGGGCATACCTCCATGGATGGCCTGACAGCCCGACCCTAGCGGTCAGCGACGACAGGGCGACAGCCGGGAAACCGTCAGTCAAGGGTGCTCTGGCGCACCACCGGCTCAGCTCGTTCCCCGAAGCCTTGTCGGACGGGGGTTCACCGGGCGGCGCAGACGGTCGACAGGTCTTCGGTGACCGGCTGCTGAGACGGGGCTGCGGGCGCGCTGGAGGACTTCGCGGTGGACGCCGCGGGCCGCGAGCTGCCGCGCTTGCTGCTGGAGGGCGCAGCGCTGCTGGCAGGCCGCTGGCTCGTCGTCGTGGCGGGGGCGGTGCTGGCTGGCGCCCCACCCTTGTCGAGGGCCTCGGAGCGAGCAATCTCGTCGGCGACGACCTTGCGGATCAGCGCAAAGTCCGCATTGCCCGGCTGGATCAGGGGCGGGGTGAACGAGGCGCTGGTGAGGTCCAGGTCGCGGGCCTTGAGGGCCAGACCGCTCAGCTTGTTGACCTCGCTGGAGGGGACGTCGGTGACGATGATCTGCTGGGTGGCCCCCGCCAGCTGGCTGAACTTGGTGGCCACGGTCAGCGGGTCGAGCTGGTGGAGCATGGCTGCCATCACGCACTTCTGCCGCTGCATCCGCTCGTAGTCGCTGGAGCCGTGCCGGGAGCGGGCGAACCACAACGCCTGGTAGCCGTTGAGCAGCTGGTTCTTGCCGGGCTCGATGTACCCGGAGACCTTCGAGGTGCCGCCACCGATCGGGACTCGCTTGTTGACATCCATCCGAATCCCCCCGACCGCGTCCACCAGCTCCACGAAGCCGTACAGGTCAACCATCGCGAAGTAGTTGATCTTCAGGCCGGTCGTTCCCTCGACGCCCTCGGTCAGAGCCTTGACCCCCGGGTAGGCGACCCCCGGGTAGAGGTCCTTGTGCTGCTCGCCGAGCGGGTAGATCGCTGAGAGCATGCACTCGTGGCTGGGGCAGCCGTAGCCCTTCGGGTAGAGCTTCTTGAGTGGCGAGGAGTCGGGGAAGGGGACGTCCTCTAGGTTGCGGGGCAGCGAGAACAGCACCGTACGGCCGGTCTTGGCGTCAACCGAGGCCACCGTCACCGAGTCGGCCCGCAGCCCTTCTCGCCCGTCCCCGGCATCGCCCCCGATCAGGAGCACGTTGTAGCGGCCGTGGTGGGCCTCGACCGTGCCCCCGCCGCCGAAGACCGTGCCGACCAGCTGGCCCGAGGCCTGCAGAGCGCTGGCGGCCCAGGCAGAGCCGCCGGCCAGCGAGACGGCCAGCAGCACCGCCACCACCGAGAAGCCCACGCCCCGAGCACGGCCCATCTCGCCCGGGCGCGCGATCCACCAGGCGTTGATCAGCAGCAGGACCCAGCCCGCACCGAGGACGAGGACCGCACCGGCCAGGAGGTACAGGACCCAGCGGGAGGTCACCAGCCCCACCAGCAGGTCCCGCCCCAGCCAGGCCAGCAGCCCGGTCAGCGCTGCCACCAGGAGCAGCCCGAACCAGGTCCGCAGCCCGACCCGTCCCAGCCGACGGCTGCCGGCAGCCACCTGAGCCGACCCTGGCACGAGCACGGTCATCGCCAGCAGCACCAGGCCGCGGCGCAGCTTCGCGGAGCGGCTGCGCGCCAGCACCTCCCCACCGGGGACGGTCTGTGCGGTCGACAAGGTGCCTCCTCCTAGTCAGGACACCGAACTGGTCCAGGGTGCCACGTCAGACTCCCCCTCCCAAAACGCCATGCCGGGAGCCGCCTGCCGGGCCCAGGCGCCGTACCAGAGCTCAGCGGCTGGCGTCGCGGACCCGTTGCCCCTTCGCCTCGGCAGCGGCCCGCAGACCCTCCTGGAAGTCGACCATCTGCTGCTGCAGCGCCAGGTCGGAGGCGGCCAGGATCCGGACCGCGAGCAGCCCGGCGTTGCGGGCACCGCCGACCGCGACCGTCGCCACCGGCACCCCGGCCGGCATCTGCACGATCGACAGCAGCGAGTCCATCCCGTCCAGGTACCGCAGCGGCACGGGCACCCCGATCACCGGCAGCGGTGTCAGCGCGGCCAGCATCCCGGGCAGGTGGGCCGCTCCCCCAGCCCCGGCGATGACCACCCGCAGCCCGCGGTGGTGCGCCTGCCGGCCGTACGCGACCATCGCGTCCGGCATCCGGTGGGCGCTGACCACGTCCGCCTCGTACTCGACGCCGAACTCCCGGCAGGCCTCGGCCGCCGCCTCCATCGTGGGCCAGTCCGAGTCCGACCCCATCACGATCCCGACCAGCGCGCTCATCCGTCTCCTCTCAGCAGGGCCGCCGCCGCCCGGGCCCGGGCCCGGGCCTCGCCCAGGTCGTCCCCGGTCACGGAGACGTGGCCGACCTTGCGGCCCGGCACGACCGTCTTCCCGTACAGCTGCACCCGCACCCCGGGGTCGCGGGCCCAGACCTGGGTCAGGCCGCCGACCAGGTCGGTCCGCGAGCCGCCCAGCAGGTTGTGCATCACCGTGTACGGGGCCAGCGCCGACGGGTCCCCGAGCGGCAGGTCCAGCACCGCCCGCAGGTGGTTCTCGAACTGGCTGGTGACGGCACCGTCGATCGACCAGTGCCCGGTGTTGTGGGGCCGCATCGCCAGCTCGTTGACCACCACCTGCCCGTCGGGCCGCTGCATCAGCTCGACCGCCAGCACCCCGACCACGCCCAGCTCGTCGGCGACCCGCAGCGCCAGCCGCTGGCAGGCCTGGGCCTGCTCCTCGCTCAGCCCGGGCGCCGGGGTGAGGGTCTCGACGCAGATCCCGTCGGCCTGGACCGACTCCGACACCGGGTAGGCGCAGACCTGGCCCGACGGGGAGCGGACCACCAGGGCCGACAGCTCCCGTACGAACGGCACGTGCTCCTCGGCCAGCACCTCGGCCCCCGGCCGGAGCCCCTCGAACGGCAGCCCGGCCTGGTCCGGCCCCTCCAGGCGCCAGACTCCCTTGCCGTCGTAGCCGCCGCGGGAGGTCTTGGCGATGCAGGGCCACCCGGTCCGCTCGGCGAGGCCGACCAGCTGCTCCGGGGTGCTGACGACCTCGAAGACCGGGACCGGCACGCCGAGGCTCGCCAGCCGCCGCCGCATCACGACCTTGTCCTGGGCGTGCAGCAGCGCGGCCGGGCCGGGCCGGACGGTGACGGCGCCGGCCTCCAGCCGCTGCAGCAGCTCGTTGGGAACGTGCTCGTGGTCGAAGGTCAGCACGTCGACCTGCCCGGCAAACCGGGTCACCGCGTCCGCGTCGCCGGGGTCGCCGAGGCGGACCTCGGGCACGACCTGAGCAGCACAGGCGTCCGGGTCCTCGGCGAGCAGGGCCACCTGCACCCCGAGCCCGACCGAGGCCGCGTACATCATCCGGGCCAGCTGGCCGCCACCGACGATGCCGATCCGGGGAGTCACCTGGGCAGCGTAGCGACTGCTGCAGCCCAGGTCCTGCCGCACTGCCGGCCGACGTCTCAGGACGCCGCCCGGGGTACGGCTCGGCCGGGTGCGTCAGGCGCATGCGCTGGCCGTCAGAAAGTCCTGCCAGGCCTGCTGCTGCTGGATCTGGTCGCTCAGCCCCAGCCGCTCGGTGACGGTGGCCAGGGAGGCCCGGGTCTGGGTGTCCCAGGCGCCTGTGAGCTCGGTCGGCACCTGCCAGACGTACCGGCAGATCCCCTGCACCCCGTGGCACTGGACCCGGCTGCGCCGGTTGAACGAGCTCATCTGGCCCCGGGACTCGGTGTCGTCGATGTGGATGTGGTTGGCGTGCAGCTCGTCGAACAGGTACGTGAGGACGTACGCGAAGTGGGCGTGCAGCCCGGCCGCCAGCCGCCAGTAGGCCCGCAGCTGCTCGGGGCTGCCACCACCGTCCCACTGGTCGGTCCGGCAGCTCACCACCTGGGTCCCGGCGACCACCGCGGCTACGTCGAAGGCTCGTCCGGAGCTGTGCATCGAGTCGCAGCTGGTGCCGCCGTCGGTCCAGGCCCCGTACGTGCGCAGCGCCGTCACCGTCCCCAGCCCGGTGCTCGGCAGGAACCGGACCCAGTCCGCGAGCCGGTCGGCGAAGACCTGGTCGATCGCGAACCGGCGCTGCCGCTGGTCCTCCTCGTAGAGCAGCTCGGCGCCCGCAACCTCCCCCACCACCGGCAGGCTGCTACGAGGCACGCAGACCGGTGGGTCCGGCTCCGGGGGCCGGTCCAGCACGACGACCGCCGCGGCCGCAGCACCAGCAACCAGCCCGGCGCCGAGTCCCAGTCTCAGCAGGTGCCGCCGGTTCACCGTCATGGCGCCGAAGCCTAGAGCCTGCCCCCAACGAAGGCCGCAGGCCCTACCCCACCAGCCCGGCGACCGTCGCCGGGAACAGCCGTACGGCCTCGCCAGCCGGCCAGGGGCCGGGGTGCCGGAGCCCGGCTAGGGACTGCAGGGAGGCGGCCAGGACGGCCGCCGTCTCGGACTCGACCCCGTTCGCCAGGAGCGCAGCGCAGGTCCCGGCCAGGACGTCGTCGGAGCCCGCCGGCCGGGTCCACGCCGGACCGGGCACCGGGACCTGGACCTGGGAGGTCCGCGGGCTCGCGACGCAGACCGGTGACCCCTTCAGCAGCACCGTCACCCCCAGCTCGCCGGCCGCCCGGCGCGCCGCGGCCGGCGCGTTGACCTGCACCTGGTCGACCGAGGTCCGCAGCAGTCCTGCGAGGGTGGCCCAGGTGGCGACCAGGATCACGTCTGGGCGGCCCAGGTGCTGGTTCAGGTACTCACCGGCGGCGTCGTCGAGCACCAGCGGCAGCCCGCTGTCGAGGGCCATCTGCAGCCGGGCCGGGCCGTCGTCGAGGTCGCCCCAGCCGGTCCCGGCCAGCCAGGCCTCGACCGGGCCGTCCTGGCAGGTGACGCTGGGCAGCTCGGCGAGCAGCTGGTCGCTGACTGGGGCCGGGCCGAGGTAGCGCACCAGTCCGGCGCCGGCGTACAGGGCCCCGGCACAGGCGAGCACCGCCGCCCCGGGCTGGTCGGGTGAGCCGGCATCGATCCCGACCCGGCCGGCGGGACGGTCGTCCTCGGGCGGGCGTGGCCAGACGGCCGCGACCTGGTCGGCCGACCAGGCCACGATCGAGGCCTCGCCGAGCTCGATCGGCATCGGCGCCTCGGTCACGGTGCCGCAGCGCAGCCCGGCGGCGCCGAGCAGGTGGCAGGCCGAGAAGTAGCCCAGTGCCACGGTCCGGGCGGCGGTGAAGGTGGCCCCGGTCGGCCCGGTGGTGTCCGGGGTGAGCCCGGTCGGCAGGTCGACCGCCAGCACCCGGGCCCCGGCCTGGCGGCAGAGGTCGGCGGCGGCGGCGACCGGCTCTGGCAGCCCGGGCCGCGAGCCCTGCCCGAAGACCCCGTCCACCACCAGGTCGGCCTGCTTGACGGCGTCTGGCAGCCCCTCGGTGCTGACCTCCTGCCCGCCCGCGTCCTGGAAAGCGGACCAGGCGTCGGCGACCACGCTGCCCATCGCCTGCCAGGCGCTCACCTGCCGGCCCTGGGCGGCCAGGGCGGCACCGGCGACCAGCGCGTCGACCCCGTTGTACCCGGGCCCGACCAGCAGCAGCACCCGGTCGCCGTCGCCGAGCTCCTCCCGTACTGCCTGCTCGACCGCGCCGGCGCTGGCCCGGACCAGGTCAGACAGGCTCCGGCCGGAGGCGTTCTCGGCTGCCCGGCTCTGAGCCAGGGAGTAGATCGCGGTCACCGGGTGGTCTTCCTCTCGGCGGTCGCCCGGGTCATCGGGCGAACCCGGCGATGGTCTGCGGCAGGCGCCGAGCCAGGTCCTGGGGCGGGTACGGGCCCGGGTTCGCCGCGGCGGTCAGGGCCTGCGCGGACGCGGCGCAGACCGCCGCCTGGTAGGCCGTCATCCCCGCGGCCAGCAGGCTGCCGCAGATCCCGGCGAGCACGTCCCCCGAGCCGGCCTGCGCGGTCCAGGCCGGTCCTGGCACCGCCACGTGGACGGTCGTCGAGCGCGGCCCGGCGACGTACTGCACCGCGCCCTTGAGCAGCACCGTGACCCCGTACGTGCCGGCAGCCTTGCGGACCGCCGCCACCGGGTCTCGGGCCACGTCGCGGCGGGGCACCCCGAGCAGTGTCGCCAGCTCCCCGGCGTGCGGGGTGAGCAGCACGTCAGCGCGGCCCAGGTGCTCTGGCACGTACGGCAGGGCGTCGGCGTCCACCACCACCGGAAGCCCGCTGCCGAGCAGCTCGTCGAGCTCGTGGGCGCCGTCGCGGCGGGGCCCCCAGCCCGACCCGACCAGCCACGCCTGGACCCGGCCCTCGGCCCGGACCACGTTCGGCAGCTGCCGCAGCAGCACCTCGGCGACTGGCTCCGGGCCCCGGAAGCGGACCATGCCGACCCCGGTGTAGACCGCGCCGAGGGTGGCGAGGACCCCGGCCCCGGGGTAGAGCCCGGAGCCGGCGTCGATGCCGAGCACGCCCCGGTTGTACTTGTCACTGCTCTCGTCGGGCACCGGCCAGGCGGCGGCCACGTCCTCGACCTGCCAGGCCTGCAGCTGGGCCTGGCGCATCGGCAGGCCGATGTCGACCAGGGTGGTCTGCCCGCAGCGTCGGCTGGCCGGTCCGAGCAGGTGACAGGCCTTGTACGAGCCGAGGGCCAGGGTCCGGGTGGGGCGGAACGAGGCGGTCGGGGCCCAGGCCGAGTCGGCCTCCAGACCCGACGGCAGGTCCACCGAGAGCACCGGCAGGCCGCGCTCGGCGCAGGCGTCGGCGAAGTCCTCGACCGGCCCGGGCAGCCCGGCCCGGGCGCCGATCCCGAAGACCCCGTCGACCACCAGGTCGGCCGTGGCCAGCAGCTCCAGGGCCTCGCTGGCACTCACCTCCCGGCCGCCGGCGTCCAGGAAGGCCTCCCAGGCCTGCGGGTGCACTGTCTCCGCGGTCCGCCAGGCGCTGACCTGCCGCCCGCAGGCCAGCTCGGCCCCCGCGTAGAGGGCGTCGCCCCCGTTGTTCCCGGGCCCGACCGCGAGCAGCACCTGGGTGCGGTCACCGAGCTCGTCGCGGGCCGCCGCGGCCACGGCCGCCGCCGCCCGGCGCATCAGCTCTTCTGGCGGGTCGCTCGCGCTGCTCTCGGCAACCCGGACCTGCGCGGCAGAGTAGATCGACTGCATCCCCCAGCTCCTTCTCCGGCCCCGCCATCACAACCGACCGGCCCTGGCTCGCCCCTGGTGCCGGTCTGCTCCGGTCAGTATTCCGCATCCGGCCAGGCGGAGGCGGTCGCGGTGAGGAGACTCACCGGCTCTCGACCACGACCATCGCCACCGCCAGCCCGCCGTCGTGGCTGAGGCTCAGGTGGACCCGGCCCGCACCCAGGGCGGCGAGCCGCTCGGCGATGCTGCCGCGAAGCTCGAAGACCGGCTGCCCGGCCGGGCCGGTCACGACCTCGGCGTCGTGCCAGGACAGCCCTGGCGGGGCACCGAGGGCCTTGGCCAGGGCCTCCTTGGCGGCGAACCGGGCCGCCTGGGAGCGTGCCGGCAGCGCCAGCTCGTACGGGCACAGCACCCGGGCCGCGGCGCCTGGGCGGCGCTGGCACATGGCCTGCCAGCGGCCCAGGTCGCAGACGTCGACGCCGATGCCGAGGATCACTCGACCGTGACCGACTTCGCCAGGTTCCGGGGCTGGTCGACGTCGTGGCCGAGCAGGGTGGCCAGCTCGCAGGCGAAGTACTGCAGCGGGACCACGGCCACCAGCGGCTGGAACAGGGTCGGCACCTGCGGCAGCGGGACCCAGACGTCGGCATGGTCGGCCACCACCGGGTCACCCTCCTCGGCCAGCACCACGGTCAGGGCGCCGCGGGCCCGTACCTCCTGGATGTTGGAGACCACCTTGTCGTGGAGCTGGTCGCGGCCCTGCGGGGGAACGACGACGAAGACCGGCAGCCCCGGCTCGACCAGGGCGATCGGGCCGTGCTTGAGCTCCCCGGCCGGGAAGCCCTCGGCGTGCAGGTACGAGACCTCCTTGAGCTTCAGGGCGCCCTCCAGGGCGACCGGGTAGCCGACGTGGCGGCCCAGGAAGAGCACCGAGCGCCGGTCGATGAAGTCACTGGCCAGCCCGGCGACCTGGTCGAGACGGCTCAGGACGGTCTGCATCTTGCTGGGCACCGTCTCCAGCTCGGCCAGCAGGCCCCGGACCTCGTCGCCGAACTTGGTGCCCCGAACCTGCGCCAGGTACAGCCCGAGCAGGTAGCAGGCCACGATCTGCGTGGTGAAGCCCTTGGTCGAGGCGACCCCGATCTCCGGGCCGGCGTGGGTGTAGATGACCGCGTCGGACTCGCGCGGGATGGTGGCGCCGTTGGTGTTGCAGATCGCGATCACCTTGGCGTGCTGCTCCCGGGCGTGCCGGATCGCCATCAGGGTGTCAGCGGTCTCGCCGGACTGGGAGATCGTCACCACCAGGGTGGTTGCGGTGATGATCGGGTCGCGGTAGCGGAACTCGGAGGCGATCTCGACCTCGACCGGGATCCGGGTCCAGTGCTCGACTGCGTACTTGGCGACCAGCCCGGCGTAGAAGGCGGAGCCGCAGGCCACGACCACGATCTTGTCGATCCGGCGCAGCTCGGAGTCGTCAATCCGGATCTCGTCGAGCACCAGCCGGCCTTCGCTGTCGAGGCGGCCCAGCAGGGTGTCGGCGACCGCCTTCGGCTGCTCGAAGATCTCCTTGCGCATGAACCAGTCGTAGCCACCGCGCTCGGCGGCTGACAGGTCCCAGTCGATGTGGTACGGGGTGGTCGGGGCGGGCTCGCCGTCGAAGGTGGTGACCTGGTACCCGTCGGGGGTGACCTCGACCACCTGGTCCTGGCCCATCTCGACCGCGTCCTGGGTGAACTCGATGAAGGCCGCCACGTCGGAGGCCAGGAACATCTCGCCCTGGCCGACGCCGAGCACCAGCGGCGAGCTCCGCCGGGCCGCAACGATCCGGCCGGGGGCCTCGGTGTCCACCGCGACCAGGGTGAACGCCCCCTGGAGCCGGGAGCAGACGGCCCGCATTGCGTCGGTCAGGTCGGCCGACTCGACCGCCTGCCCGAGCAGCTGGGCGGCCACCTCGCTGTCGGTCTCGCTGGCGAACTCGACCCCGGCCTGCTCCAGCTCGCGGCGCAGCTCGGCGTAGTTCTCGATGATCCCGTTGTGGACTACCGCGACCCGCCCGCTGCTCGACAGGTGCGGGTGGGCGTTGCCGTCGGTCGGCCCGCCGTGGGTGGCCCACCGAGTGTGGCCGATGCCCTGGTGAGACGCCGGCAGAGGGTGCTCGGTCAGCTCCGCCTCCAGGCGCTGCAGCTTGCCGGCCTTCTTGGCCAGGGCCAGACCGGTCTCGGTGACAACCGCCACCCCGGCCGAGTCGTACCCGCGGTACTCCATCCGCTTCAGACCGGCCACCACGACCTGCTCGGCCCGGCGCGGGCCTGCGTACCCGATGATTCCGCACATGCCTGGCACTGTATCGTCGCTGGTTGGCCGCCGAGGGGTGCTCGGCCTGGTCCGCGGTGACCGGACCAGTTCGGCCGACCTGGCACCGGAGGGATGTAGTCATGGGTGTTCCGGACAACTACCCGTTCGGCCCGTACCTGACCCGTAGTCGAGAGCACTGGGCCGAGCTGGCGCGCACCTTGCGGCTCGACCTGACCGAGGAGACCCTGGCCCGGGTCCGGGCCACCGCCGACCCGATCGAGCTGGACCAGGTCCGCCAGGTCTACCTGCCGCTCACCGAGCTGGTGAACCTGTACATCCAGCACACCAAGATGCTGTACGTCGGTCAGAACCGCTTTCTCAACCTCACCGTGACCCGGACGACCTTCGTGATCGGGGTGGCCGGCTCGGTGGCGGTCGGCAAGTCGACCGCGGCCCGGCTGCTGCGCCAGCTGCTGCGTCAGACCGGCGCCACGGTCGACCTGGTCACCACCGACGGCTTCCTCTACCCCAACGCCGAGCTCAAGGCCCGGGGGCTGCTGGAGCGCAAGGGCTTCCCCGAGTCGTACGACCGGCGGGCGCTGGTGCACTTCGTGATGAACGTGAAGTCAGGCGAGCCGGAGGTCCGGGCCCCGGTCTACTCCCACCTGGCGTACGACATCGTCCCGGGTGAGGAGATCGTGGTCCGCCAGCCCGACATCCTGATCGTCGAGGGGCTCAACGTGCTGCAGCCGGCCCGGCGCCGCCCGGACGGGACGCTGGGGCTGGCCCTGAGCGACTTCTTCGACTTCAGCGTCTACGTTGACGCCGACGAGGAGCTGATTCGGTCCTGGTACCTGGAGCGGTTCCGGCACCTGCGCCGGACTGCCTTCCAGGACCCGCACTCGTTCTTCGCCAGGTTCGCCGCCGTCCCCGAGGAGGAGGCCGTCGCCATGGCTCGCGGGGTCTGGGACACCGTCAACGGCCCCAACCTGAGGGCCAACATCCTGCCCACCCGGGGCCGCGCCACGGTCGTGCTGCGCAAGGGCGAGAACCACGCCGTCGAGTGGGTCCGGATCCGCAAGGTGTAGCCGGGCGCTGCGCCGCGTACCTCAGACCGTGGTCACGACAGACCCTGCACCGGCGGCAGGTGAAGGACCTGGTACAGATCGGCCACCTCACGACAGGCGTCGATGTCCCACAGCTCGTTGAGGTCACCGGGCCCCAGCCGCTCCAGCAGCAGAAAGCCGCGCCTGGGGTCGGCCCGCCACATCTCCACGGCCCCGCGACCGCGTCACACTGGTTCCCCGGCCGACTGGTCGTCCGGATCGCTGCTCAGGACCTGGCCACGGCCACGGCTCGGTGGCAGGTACGGGACCCCTGCCTCGCTCGCCACCACCCTCAGCTCGATCTCGTCGAAGGCACCGAACTCCTGCTGGTGCTCGCGGAGCCACTCGTCCACGAGACGACCCCTCACGTACCTGGAGAGTGCCTCGGCCACGGTGGAGAACGGTACCCCATCCGACTCGGCCACGCGCTGGCCCACCTCGCGTACCCCGGCAGGGACACCGTGACGCGGTCAAGGCTCTGGGTGGCGCTCCAGGTCGCGTTCTTCCTCGCCGGCACCCTGGTCAAGGAGCAGGCTGACCGATGTGCGCCGGCCGCTGCCCCCTGCGACCTGAGCGGGCAGGTCGTCGACCGGCCAGAAGAGCCAGACAGCGCAGACCACTCCAGTCGACGAGCGCGACCGCTGCGCCCCGTCAGAGGGAGACGCGCTCCTTGACGACGCGGGCGAGCCGGTCGCAGACCTCCTGGGCCGTCTCCTGGGTCGGCGCCTCGACCATCACCCGGACCACCGGCTCGGTGCCGGAGGGGCGCAGCAGCACCCGGCCCGTGCTGCCCAGCTCCTTCGAGGCGGCGGCGACGGCCGCCTTGATCTCCAGGTCGCTGCCGGCGCGCAGCTTGTCGACCCCGGCGACGTTGACCATGGCCTGCGGCAGCCGGGTCATCACCGAGGCCAGCTCGGCCAGGGTCTTGCCGGTCCGTACCATCCGGGCGGTCAGGTGGAGCCCGGTCAGCACCCCGTCACCGGTGGTGGCGAAGCCGCTCATGATCACGTGCCCGGACTGCTCCCCGCCCAGGGTGAAGCCGTTGGCGTTGATCGACTCCAGCACGTACCGGTCGCCGACCTTGGTCTGGTCGACCCGGATGCCGTGCTCGCGCATCGCGTTGACGAAGCCGAGGTTGCTCATCACGGTCGCCACCACGGTCCGGTGAGCCAGCTCGTGGCGCTCGTCCAGCGCCAGCGCCAGGACCGCGAGGATCTGGTCGCCGTCGACGACCTTCCCGGCCGCGTCCACGGCCAGGCAGCGGTCGGCGTCACCGTCGAAGGCGATCCCCAGGTGCGCCTGGTGCTCGACCACCGCCTGCTGGAGCTTCTCCAGGTGGGTCGACCCGACGCCGTCGTTGATGTTGAGCCCGTCCGGCTCGGCGTGGATCGCGATCACCTCGGCGCCCTGGGCGGCGAAGGCGGCCGGGCCGGTGACCGAGGCTGCGCCGTGGGCGCAGTCGACCACGATCCGGACCCCGTCCAGCGACGAGTCAGAGCCGAGCGAGGCGACCAGGTGCGCGATGTACGCGTCGAGCAGCCCCGGGTCGTCCTTGACCCGACCCACCGCGGCACCGGTCGGGCGGGTCCACTGCTCCCCGACCCGCTGCTCGATCGCGTCCTCAAGGTCGTCGTCCAGCTTGATCCCGCCCCGGGCCAGGAACTTGATCCCGTTGTCTGGCATCGGGTTGTGCGAGGCCGACAGCATCACCCCGAGGTCGGCGCCGGTGCTCCCCACCAGGTACGCCAGGCCCGGGGTCGGCACCACACCGACCCGGACTACGTCGACCCCGGCGCTGGCGAGCCCAGCCACCACGGCGGCCTCCAGGAACTCACCTGAGGCCCGCGGGTCACGCCCGACCAGGGCCTGGGGGCGGTGGCCGGAGAAGATCCCGGCCTCGCCCAGCACGTGCGCAGCCGCCACCGACAGGTCGACGGCGAGCTCCGCGGTGAGGTCGACATTGGCGACCCCACGGACCCCATCGGTCCCGAACAGACGTCCCATCGGACGCGAGCGTCAGCGCTTCGAGTACTGAGGAGCCTTGCGGGCCTTCTTCAGACCAGCCTTCTTGCGCTCCTTGACTCGGGCGTCGCGAGTCAGCATCCCCGCCTTCTTCAGCGCCGGGCGCGAGGCCTCCGGGTCGGCGGCGTTCAGGGCCCGGGCCACACCGAGGCGCAGCGCACCGGCCTGACCAGTGACGCCACCGCCGCAGATCCGGGCGATCACGTCGTACAGGCCGGCCACGGCCGCGGTCTCCAGCGGCTCGGAGACGATCTGCTGGTGGACCTTGTTCGGGAAGTAGTCGTCCAGGCTGCGCCCGTTGATCGACCAGGTGCCGGTGCCCGGCACGAGCCGGACCCGAGCCACGGCCTCCTTGCGACGGCCAGTGCCACCGGTGGGGGTCACGATGGCTGGACGGTCGGAGCCGGCGGCAGCCTGCGGAGACGACTCCGAGCGGTAGGCGATCTCCCGGTGGTACTCGTCAGTGAAGCTCTCGAAGGTCTCTTCGGTCTGCTCGGCCACGGTGTCAGACATGCGTTAGCTCTCTTCTCACTGAGCGATCTGGGTGATCTGGTACGGGGTCGGCTGCTGCGCCTGGTGCGGGTGCTCCGGGCCGGGGTAGACCTTGAGCTTGCCGATCAGCCGGCGGCTGAGCTTGTTCTTCGGCAGCATCCCCCACACCGCCAGCTCGACCGCCTTGCGCGGGTCCTTGGCGAGCAGCTCGCCGTACGCGACCTTCTTCAGCCCGCCCGGACGCCCAGAGTGCCGGACTGCGTACTTGTCGGTCGCCTTCTTGCCGGTCAGGGCGATCTTGCTGGCGTTCACCACGACCACGAAGTCGCCGGTGTCGACGTGCGGGGCGAACGTGGGCTTGTGCTTGCCGCGCAGCAGGGTCGCCGCGGTCACGGCCAGCCGGCCGAGGACCACGTCCTCAGCGTCGATGACGTGCCAGTTCCTGGTCACCTCGCCAGGCTTGGGGCTGTACGTAGACACGGGAGTGGACCCATCCTTTGTGTTGGTACTGCTTCAGGTTCGCTGCTGGGCGCCACGGGTCGAGACACCGGGCACAACAGCAGCTCAGACTAGCGGCCTCGCCAGGGTTCAGCAAAACCCAGCCCGGCTCCACCCGGTGCCCCGGGCGCCCGTACGGCTAGAAGCAAGCACTGGATCGGCAAGCCCGTCAGCACCCTGGTGCCCGGGCGCCGTACGGCTAGAGGAAGCGGACCCAGCTCGCCCCGGCGCCGCTCGGCTGCTGGTCGACCCGCTCCAGGCTGCCGTCGGGACCGACCCGGTGCAGCGTCACCTTCCCGGAGCGCTCCCCCGCCACCAGCAGGTGCTGCCCGTCCGGGCTGACCGCGAAGCCGCGCGGCTGCTGCTCGGTGGGCGCGACCGCGCTCGCCGGCTCCAGCCCTCCCCCCAGGCCGAGCGGCACCGTGGCCACGGTGGACGCGGTGCGCTCAGTGGCCCACAGCCAGCCCTGGTGCGGGGCCAGGTGCAGGTCAGCGCCCCAGACCAGGGTCTCGGCCAGCGGGTCGGCACCGAAGCGGCTCGGCCTCAGCCCGGCCTGCGGTTCCACGACCGAGACCTGCTCCTGCAGGCTCAGGTCGCCGGTGTCCAGGTCGCGGTGGTAGTGCAGCACCTCCCCGCTGAACTCGGTCACCACGTACGCGGCGGTCTGGTGAGCGTTCAGCACCAGGTGCCGCGGCCCGGAGCCCGCAGGGGCCGCGACGGTGACCGGGTCGACCAGCTGGTGGTCGGCGGTGACCGTACAGCGCACAATCAGGTCCTCCCCTAGTGACACCAGGTACGCCTGCCGCGAGTCGCGGGTGACCACCACCGCGTGCAGGTTGCGGTACCGGACCGGCTCGCCCGGCTCGCCGACCTGGCCGCCGTCGACCGGCCAGCAGCAGGCCAGGCCACCGGAGTACGAGGCCCCGAGCAGCTGGCCGCCGCGGGGGGTCAGCGCCAGGTAGGTGAGGCTGGCCGGGACCGGCCGGGTGCCGATGACCTCCAGCTCCCCACTGCCCGGGTCCAGCCCGCAGCTGACGACCCGGGCCGGGTCCTTGCCGGCCGCGTAGACCAGGTACCGGTCCCGGTCGACGGCGAAGGTCGAGCAGCCAGTGGCGACCTCGCTCACCGCCAGCCGCTGCAGCCGGTCGTCGGTGACCCGGAATGCTGTGACGCTGCCGTCGCCGGCGTTGGCGACCAGGGCCAGCAGGGAGTGGCTCATGCCCGTCATGGTAGGGGGATTCAGATCCTGGGCTGGCACTGGCGGGTCACTCGGGCGGTGTAGTGTCCCGCCATGGGTTCACAGTCGATCACCAAGGTCACCGACTCGTCAGGCGTACGGAACGTGGTTCTGGTCGGGTCCAGCGGGTCCGGCAAGACCACGCTCTTCGAGCACCTGCTCCGCTCCCGGGTCCCGGGCTACCGCGGAGAGAAGGAAGACCTGGAGCGCAGCTCGGCGCTGCAGCTGGCGGCTCTGGAGCTGGACGGCCTGGTCCTCAACCTGCTCGACGCCCCGGGCCATCCTGACTTCGTCGGCGAGCTGCGGGCCGGTCTGCGCGCCGCCGACGCTGCGGTCTTCGTGATCTCGGCCAGCGACGGCCTCGACCCGGCCACGGCCGCCCTGTGGCGCGAGTGCGCCGAGGTGAGGATGCCGCGGGCGATCTGCATCACCAAGCTCGACGACGGCCGGACCAGCTTCGACGAGGCCCTGGACGCCATCCAGTCGGCGCTCGGGCAGTCGGTCCAGCCAGCGTACGCCCCGGTCGTCAGCGGGGACCAGATCATCGGGAACCTGTCGCTGGTCTCCCAGCAGGTCCACGACTACAGCTCGGGCAGCCTGCAGCGCCGCGAGCCGAGCGAGACCGAGCAGGCCCTGATCGAGCAGTACCGCTCCCAGCTGATCGAGGGGATCATCGAGGAGTCCGAGAACGCGGACCTGATGGACCGCTACCTGGAGGGCGACGACCTCAAGGAGGACGAGCTGCTCGCCGACCTGCTGACCGCGATCCTCAACGGCCAGTTCCACCCCGTGATCCCGGTGAGCTCGCTGAACGGCCTGGGCGCCGAGCAGCTGCTGACTGTCATCGGCGGGGCCTTCCCCGACCCGACCACCCACACCCTGGCGGTCACGGACCTGAACGGCGACGAGATCGAGGCGCCGGTCGGTGATCCCAGCGGGCCGCTGCTGGCCGAGGTGATCCGCACCACCTCCGACCAGTTCGCCGGTCGGCTGTCGCTGGTCCGGGTCTACAACGGCACCCTCAGGGCTGACGACGTGGTGCACGTCTCGGGCCACCGCAGCCTGTTCACCGGCCGCTCCGACGACGCCCGTCCAGACCACGACGGCGAGGAGCGGGTCGGGCCGCTGACCGTACCGGCGGGGACCGAGACCGCCTCGGTGCCCCAGGCGATCGCCGGGCAGCTGGTGTACGTGGCGAAGCTGGCCCGGGCCGAGACCTCCGACAGCCTGTCAGCCAAGGACCACCCGGCCGTGGTGGCGCCCTGGAACCTGCCCGAGCCGCTGCTGCCGGTGGCGATCCGGGCCCAGACCCGCGCCGACGAGGACAAGCTGCCCGGCGCGCTGGCCCGGCTGGCCGTCGAGGACACCACCGTCCGGGTTGAGCGGACCGTCGAGACCGACCAGATCGTGCTCTGGACGATGGGCCAGGGCCACGTCGACCTGCTGCTGAACCGGCTCGGCTCGCGGTACGGGGTCAAGGTCGCCACCGAGGACCTCAAGGTCGCGCTGCGGGAGACCTTCATCGCCAAGGCCACGGCCATGGGCCGGCACGTGAAGCAGTCCGGAGGCCACGGCCAGTACGCGGTCTGCCACCTCGAGATCGAGCCGCTGCCCCGCGGCGAGGGCTTCGTCTTCGTCGACAAGGTGGTCGGTGGCGCGGTGCCGCGGCAGTTCATCCCCTCGGTGGAGAAGGGGGTCCGCAGCCAGCTGGAGAAGGGAGTCCTGGCCGGGTACCCGATCGTCGACGTCCAGGTCACCCTCTTCGACGGCAAGGCCCACTCGGTCGACTCGTCCGACATGGCCTTCCAGACCGCCGGCCAGCTGGCGATGAAGGAGGCAGCGAGCCCGAAGACGGTCACCCTGCTGGAGCCGATCGACGAGGTCGAGATCACCGTCGGCGAGGAGTACATGGGCGCCGTGATGACCGACATCTCCGGCCGCCGCGGGCAGGTGCTGGGCACCGATGCGGACGAGCACCACCACACCATCATCCGGGCGCTGGTGCCGCAGAGCGAGCTCAGCCGGTACGCGATCGACCTGCGTGGCCTGGCGCACGGCTCCGGCTCCTTCACCCGCACCTTCCACGGGTACGAGCAGATGCCGCAGAACCTGGTCGAGGCAGCCGTGCAGGCCAACGGCTAGGACCAGACCTGGGCGGCCCGTCCCCGTGGGGGCGGGCCGTCCGTCTGGGTCGTCGGCGCGCTGGCGAAGCCCGTACGCCCCGCAGCGACCCTGCGGCCAGACCACGGCGGATGACTCCCGGGACCGGTCGGTGGCCCAGACCCGCGGCGCAGTCTCGGCGACGTACGCCCGGTCTCTACTTGAAGAAGCTCAGCACTCCGTCAGCCATCATCTGGACGGCGATCGCCGACAGCAGCAGACCCGCGATCCGGGTCAGCAGCGTGATCCCGGCGTCCTTGAGGAAGGCCCGGACCACCTCGGCGAACCGGAGCACCGCGTACACCAGGACCATCGCGGTGAAGACCGCGCCGAAGACCACCAGCGAGCCCTTCACCCCGCTCGTCGACTCCACCGCCAGCATCGTCGCCACGATCGCGCCCGGCCCGGCCAGCAGCGGCGTCCCCAGCGGCACGATCGCCACATTGACCGCCGTGTCGGGCACCTCCTGCTCCTCGACCGTGTCGAACTTACCGGTCAGCAGCTCTAGGGCGACCAGGAGCAGCAGCAGCCCGCCCGACACCTGCAGCGCCCCCACTGAGATGTGCAGGTAGCTGAAGATGTACTGCCCGAAGAGCCCGAACGAGCCGATCACCGCCACCGCCACCAGCGAGGCCTTGACCGCCGCCGCGTTGCGCTGGTGAGGCGACATCCGCCGGGTGAGGCTCAAGAACACCGGCAGCAGGCCAGGCGGGTCGAGGATCACCCACAGCGTCAGCAACGTCGACAGGTACAGGTAACCCAGGTGGTTCATCACACTCCTTCGGGCGCCACCTTAGAGGGCGGCGCCCACACCCGCGAGCTCGGCCCCGCACGACCGACCCACCTGGCCAGGACCAGGTGGGTCGCGTAGGAGCCGGGCTCAGATCGAGTGCAGCGGCCGGTCGATCGGTGACAGGCTGGAACGGGGCACGATCTGCTTGCCGAAGGGGAAGCAGGCCACCGGGATCATCTTGAGGTTGGCCAGTGCTACCGGGATCCCGATGATCGTCAGCGACTGTGCCAGGGCCGTGGCGACGTGCCCGAGCGCCAGCCAGAAGCCGGCCACGACGAACCAGATCACGTTGGCGACGGCCGAGCCGGCGCCGGCCCCGGGCTTCGCGACGACCGCGCTGCCGAAGGGCCACAGCGCGTACGCCGCCATCCGCATCGACGCCACCCCGAGCGGGATAGTGACGATGAAGATGCACGCCACCAGGCCGAAGAGGAAGTATCCGATCGCCAGCCAGATGCCACCGAAGAGCAGCCAGATCAGGTTCAGCAGAGTTCGCATGTGTGTTCACGCCGGGCGGCGCGCCTTTCGCCCCCAGTGTCGCCCACCGCAGGGACCGTCTGCGACCAGGGCAAGTCCTGGTCGTACCCCGGTAGGCTGCGGCGGTGACCGTCAGGCCCGAGCGACCTCACCGCCAGGTCGTCAGCTATGTCCGCCGCAGCGCCCGGATGAACCCGTCCCAGCGCCGCGCCCTCGACACGTACGGGCCGCGCTACCTGCTCGACGTGGCTCGCGGCCCGCTGTCGACCTCGGTGGCTGAGCAGCCACCCCTGGCCTGGGGCTCGGTCTTCGGCCGCGACGCCGACCTGATGGTCGACATCGGCCCCGGCAGCGGCGACTCCCTGGTGGCCGCCGCCCGGGCCCATCCGGAGGCGAACCTGGTCGGCTTCGAGGTCTTCGAGCCCTCCGTCGCCGCCACGGTGGGCAAGCTGGGCCAGGCCAGCCTCGCCAACGTCCGGCTGGTGCTCGCCGACGGCTCGGCGGGGCTTCGCCAGCTGGTCCCGCCGGGCACGCTGGCCGAGGTCCGGGTCTTCTTCCCCGACCCCTGGCACAAGACTCGCCACCACAAGCGGCGGCTGGTCTCGCCCGGCTTTGCGGCGCTGGTGGCCAGCCGGCTGCGCCCCGGCGGGATGCTGCGCCTGGCGACCGACTGGGAGGACTACGCGCTGACGATGCGGGAGGTGCTGGACGCCTCGGAGCTGGAGAACCTCTACCCCGGCTGGGCCCCCCGCTTCGCGGAGCGTCCGCTCACCAAGTACGAGCGCCGCGGGCTGGCTGCTGGGCGCCGGATCTGGGACCTCTGCTACCGGAGACGGCCGTGACCGTACGGTGGCGCCTCGACGTCGCCTACGACGGCGCAGCCTTCTCGGGCTGGGCGGCCCAGCCCGGGCTGCGGACCGTCCAGGGCGAGCTGGAGACCTGGGTCGGGCGGGTGCTGCGCCTGCCGGGCCCGGTCTCGGTGACCTGCGCCGGCCGTACCGATGCCGGGGTGCACGCCCGCGGGCAGGTTGTCCACACCGACCTGCCCGAGCAGGTCTCGGCGGGCCGGTCTGGGCCTGAGGACACTGGTCGGCTGCTGGCCCGGCGGCTGGCCCGGGCGCTGCCCGACGACCTCGTGGTCCGGCGGGTCCAGCGGGCCCCGGCTGGTTTCGACGCCCGGTTCGCTGCGCTCTGGCGCCGCTACGTCTACCGGCTGTGGGACCGCCCCGAGGCGGTCGACCCGCTGCGCCGCGGCCACGTCTGCCAGGTCCGCTCGCCGCTCGACCTGCAGCTGATGACGGCCGCCGCCGAGCCTCTGCTCGGCCTGCACGACTTCGCCGCCTTCTGTAGGGCCCGCGACGGGGCCACCACGATCCGCGAGCTGCAGCAGCTGCGGCTCACCCGCGGCGACGACCAGACGGTCGAGGTGACCGTACGCGCCGACGCCTTCTGCCACTCGATGGTCCGCTCGCTGGTGGGAGCGCTGACCATGGTCGGCTCGGGCCAGCGACCAGTCGGTTGGCTGGCGGGCCTGGTCGATGCCGGTGGGCGCTGCGGCGAGGTTCGGGTGATGCCGGCCCACGGGCTCACTCTGGAGGAGGTCGGCTACCCGCCGGACCACCTGCTCGCCGCCCGTGCTGTCGAGGCCCGAGCCACCCGGAAGCTTCGATGAGCCACTACTTCCAGACCCCCGACGGCCCCGCACCCCGGTTCGAGGTCCCGGTCCGCCTCGCCGGCCGCGACCTGCGGCTGGTCTCGGCCCGGGGAGTCTTCTCCGGTGACGGGCTCGACCGGGGCACCTCCGTGCTGCTGCGTACGGTCGAGGCCCCGACCGGACCGGCCCGGCTGCTCGACCTGGGCTGCGGGACCGGACCGGTCACGGTCGCGCTTGGCCTGTCGTCGCCCCAGGCCAGCATTACCGCTGTCGACGTGAACGACCTGGCCCTAGAGCTGACCAGGGAGAACGCTAACCGGGCGGGTATCGGGACCCGGGTCCAGGTGCTGCGGCCCGAGGCCGTCGACCCGGACCTCCGGTTCGACCAGATCTGGTCCAACCCGCCGATCCGGATCGGCAAGCAGCGGCTGCACGAGCTGCTGCTGACTTGGCTGCCCCGGCTCGCACCAGATGGCTGCGCCTACCTCGTGGTGGCCCGCAGCCTCGGCGCCGACTCACTGGCGAACTGGCTGAACCGCTCCGGCTGGCCCTGCACCCGCCTGGCCAGCGCCAAGGGCTTCAGGGTCCTCGGTGCGAGCCGGCCAGGCAACGAGGAGTGACCCACGTGGCCACGGCTGCGGCACCAGCCCTCAGCCCGACCACGGCCCTTCAGCGGACGTGCCCAGCCTGACCACGCCCGGTCAAGCACAGCCGTGAGGGCGGGTAACTCTGCTGAGCACCTCTGGCCAGCGCCGGTCCAGCAGCCGACCCCCGGCCAGGACCCCGCCGACCAGAGTCAGCAGGCCCACCGCCAGGCCCAGCGGCACCGCCGCGTACCAGGCCCAGAGCCGGCTGTAGGCCAGGACCGCGACGACCAGCGCCGGCAGCGACAGCACGGCCGTCCCCATGATGGTCAGCCCAGCGACAAGGACCGACACCGCCCCGCCCCCCGATCCCTTGGCGAACGGGCTGCTGCCCGGTGGCGGAACCTCCACCTGGATCAGCGCCCCCACCCAGCTGCCGGTCCCGAGCGAGCACAGCAGCGTGGCCAGCGAGCCCGCCAGCAGCGGGATCAGGTGGCGCATCCCCAGCACCGCCACGGACAGGCCCAGCACCACCAGCAGCAGCGGCACCGTCAGCACCGCGAGGGCCAGCACCCGCCCCAGCCGGTCCTGCCAGCCGCGGACCCCGGCCGCCAGGTGGGTCCACAGGGCGCTGCCGTCGTACGAGAGGTCGAAGGCCACGGTCGGGCCCAGCACCAGCCCCAGCAGCGGAGCCACCGTCAGCAGCGACACCGGCAGCTGCCCGTCCGGGCGGCCCAGCAGCGCCGTGGTCGCCACCAGCACCGGGAGCGCCGCCAGCGTCAGGTACGCCAGCAGCCGGCGCGGGTCCCGACGGTAGTACCGCAGCAGCCGGGCCGCGACCGTACCGGTGACACCACCGCCCAGCAGCCGGTTCAGCCTGCGGGAGGTGGTGATCGCCGAGCCACCCGCCGCTTCCAGCGGCGACGTGAGCGCCCGGCGCAGCAGCCACCACCAGGCCACCAGCAGCCCCAGGACGAGCCCGAGCGCCAGCACCGCGTGCACCACGGCCGAAGCGGTCCGTCCCTCGGCGAGCTCCCACGGAACTGCCCAGCCCCAGCCCAGCGGAGTCCAGCCCACCACCCGCATCGCCGAGCTGAACGACCGTAGGACGGTGGCGTCGTCAGCCTGCTCCAGGGACTGCTGCAGACCCACCGACAGCCCCTGCAGCAGCAGGGTGGCGCCCACTCCGGACAGGGCCATGGCGACTCCGGCCAGGTCTCGGTAGCGACGAGAGGCCAAGGTGGTGGTCAGCCCGGCCGCCAGCACCTTCGGCGCCAGGTAGGCCGCCGTCAGCCCCAGCAGTCCCCCGACCAGCGCTGCGGGGAGCAGTCTCGGCTGGGCCGACCAGGCCCCGACGGCGCCAGCGGTCACCAGCAGGGAGCAGAGCAGCCCGATCCCGACCGTCCCGGCCAGGGCGATCGCCGGCAGCAGCCGCGCAGCAGACACCGGCAGCAGTGCGAACCGGCGCGGGGCCAGGGTGTCGTCGGTCCCCGTCAGCAGCAGCGGCACCGTGATCCACAGCACTGTCATCACCGCCCCCGTCAGGACGAGCATCGAGCCGACCACCGCCACCGGGGCGGTACCCAGCACCAGCAGCGCCAGGGCCACCGACCCAGCCGCCCCGAGACAGGCGAGGTACCCGGCTCCCAGCAGCACCGCACGGCCGCGGGACCGGGTGAACGACCGCGCCAGCAGCCGCAGCCTCAGCTCGGTGACGAGTACAACCACGCGAGTGCTTCCCCCTCAGGCTCCGGCGCCCCCACCAGAGCAAGAAACCGCTCCTGAAGGGTCTCGCCCTGCCGTACCTCGTCGAGCGTCCCGTACGCCTGGACCTGCCCGCCGGCGACCACCGCCAGCCGGTCGCACAGCGTCTCCACCAGCTCCATCACATGGCTCGACAGGAGCACGGTGCCTCCGGACCCGACAAAGCCCCGCAGAATCCGTCGGACTCCCTCCCCTGAGACCGGGTCGACCGCCTCGAACGGCTCGTCCAGGATCAGCAGCCGTGGAGCATGCACCAGGGCGCAGGCGAGCCCGATCTTCTTCGTCATCCCGGCCGAGTAGTCGCACACCATGAGATCCGCGTCCCCGGCGAGCCCCAGCGCCACCAGCAGCTCCTCGGCCCGCTCCTCGACCACTCGCCGGCGCATCCCACGCAGCTGACCGGTGTACCGGATCAGCTCCCGGCCCGACAGTCGGTCGTACAGCCGAAGCCCGTCCGGCAGGACCCCCAGCCGGCTCTTCGCCGCCACCGGGTCGCTCCAGACATCCTGCCCTAGCACGCTCACCGTTCCCGCGTCGGGACGCAGCAGCCCGGTCACCATCGACAAGGTCGTGGTCTTGCCGGCCCCGTTGGGGCCCACCAGCCCGAACATCGACCCCGCCGGCACGCTCAGGCTGAGGTCGTCGACCGCCCGCTTGTCACCAAAGGACTTCGTGAGATGAGAGATCACGAGCGCTGGCACGCCAGCCATTGTGCACTGTGCTTGATCGCCGCCGCCTGCGCGGCGGCTGGCCGGCTCGCTATAACCCCCGGCTTCCTCCTCGCGGTGAAGAGGTTCTTTCCGTCGTGGTCCAGCCAGTCGTTCTTCACCGCTCCTTCGTCCAGCCGGGGGACTCGCCGGCCCTCGTGGTTGGGCCTGGCGGTCACCTCACCCGCTGTGGCCGAGCCGGGTGCGCAGAGTCGTTCCTCGTCGTTCGATCGTCCAGACTCTGCTTGACCGCCCGAGCTCCGCTCGGGCTCGGCCGCTCCGCTATAACCCCGGTCTTCCTCCTCAGAGCGAGAAGGTCCTTCGGCTTGTGGTCCAGCCGGTCGTTTCTCGCTCTTCGTCGTCCAGACCGGGGACTACGCGGCCGGCTGGGGCCGGGTTGAGCGGACAGTACGGCCAGTCGTTCTTCACCGCTGGTTCGTCCAGCCGGGGGCTGTGCTTGACCGCCCGAGCTCCGCTCGGGCTCGGCTGCGGCGATCAAGCACAGTCTTAGAGCAGACCGGCGGTCTGGGTCCGGGCGCGGTCGAAGCGGGCCGCGACATCGGCCCAGCTCACCACGTTCCACCAGGCCTTCACGTAGTCAGCCTTGACGTTCTGGTACTGCAGGTAGAAAGCGTGCTCCCACATGTCGAGCTGCAGCAGCGGGACCTGCGCAGCCGGCAGGTTGCCCTGCTGGTCGTACAGCTGGTTGATGTTGAGCCGCCCGCCCAGGCAGTCCCAGACCAGCATCGACCAGCCGGAGCCCTGGATGCCGTTGGCGACCTCGGTGAACTGCTGCTGGAAGGCGCCGAAAGAACCGAAGTACTCGCTGATCGCCGCGGCCAGCTCGCCGTCCGGCTCGCCGCCGCCGTCGGGAGACATGTTCTTCCAGAACACGGAGTGGTTCAGGTGCCCACCCAGGTGGAAGGCGAGGTCCTTCTCCAGCTTGTTGACCGCCGCGAAGCTCTGGGCCTCCCGGGCCTCAGCGAGCTTCTCGAGGGCAGTGTTGGCGCCGGTCACGTACGCCTGGTGGTGCTTGTCGTGATGCAGCTGCATGATCTGGCCCGAGATGTGGGGCTCCAGCGCTCCGTAGTCGTAGTCCAGGTCGGGCAGGGTGTACACGGCCACAGTCGTCCTCTCGTCGGCGGAGCCGGCTCCGGCCCCGATACCGGTGACAACCCCGCCCAACCGCTTCGTATTCCGTATCCCGTCAACGAGATCTCCGCACCTGCTGGCCCACCAGCCACCGTGCGCAGGCGCGTACCGTGACCGTCATGAGCACCTCAGCCCGGGCCGTTGTAATCACCGTCTCCGACCGCTGCGCGGCCGGTCAGCGCGAGGACCGCTCCGGACCGCTGGCGGCCGAGCTGCTGAGCGCCGGCGGGCTTGAGGTCCGCGGCCGGCGCCTGGTCAGCGACGACATCGAGCAGATCCAGGACGCGGTCCGCGCCGCCGCCCAGGAGGCCGACCTGGTCTTCACTACCGGCGGCACCGGGATCGGGCCGCGGGACGTCACCCCGGAGGCCACGGCCGGGCTGCTCGCCTGCCAGATCCCCGGGCTGGCCGACGCGATCAGGGCCACCGGCCAGCGCCAGGTGCCCGCCGCACTGCTCAGCCGCGGCCTCGTGGGCCTCACCAGCCGCGAGCCCGACGCCGCCCTGGTCGTCAACGCCCCGGGCTCCCCCGGCGGCGTCCGGGACGCGGTCGGCGCTCTCCTGCCCGTCCTTGACCACCTGCTGGACCAGCGCCGTGGCGGCGATCACTGATCCCGCACCCAGTCGCCCGACCTGCCGCCCGACTTGGCGATGGTCTTGGCGTCGGTAATCACCAGGGTGCGGTCGATTCCCTTGAGCATGTCCACCACGGTCAGCGCTGCCACGGTGACCGCGGTCAAGGCCTCCATCTCGACCCCGGTCCGGTCCGCGGTCCGTACTGTCGCCCGTAGTGAGACCCCAGTCTCGGTCAGCTCCAGATCCACCTCGCAGCCGTGCACGCCGACCACGTGAGCCAGCGGGACCAGCTCTGGGGTCCGCTTGGCGGCCTGGATTCCAGCCAGCCGGGCCACCGCCGCCACATCACCCTTGGGGGTGGCACCGTCACGCAGCGCGGCCAGGGTGGCCTCGGCGCAGCGCACCTGGGCCACGGCCGTCGCGGTACGGACAGTCGGCTGCTTGCCCGTGACATCGACCATGTACGCGCTGCCGTCGCCGCGCAGGTGGGTCAGCTCACCAGCCACGACGGCCTGCCCGGGTGCCGATGAAGAACAGCGGGTCCCCGGCGCTGACGGTACCGGTCCCGGCCGGGACCACGGCCAGCCCGTCCGCCAGGGGCAGCGAGGCCACCAGGTGGGAGCGGGAGCCGAGCCGGTGCGACGGCCAGACCTGCTCGCCGACGCGGCGGACCGGGCAGACCTGAACCTTGCCGGGTGGGGACTGCCAGCCCTCCCCCGCGACCACCGGAACCATCGGCGGCTCACTGCCGGCAGCCCGCCCGGCAAGCATGGCGATCAGGCCCGCCCCGTACAGGTGGAAGCTCACGAAGACGCTGACCGGGTTGCCCGGCAGGCAGACCACCGGGACCAGACGGCCGCCCAGCTCCAGCCGGCCGGCCCCCTGCGGCCCGCCCGGCTGCACCGCCACGTGGTGGAAGCCGACCTGTGCGGCCAGCGCCTGCCGTACGACTTCGAAGGCACCAGCGGAGATGCCGCCGGCGGTGATCACCAGGTCGAGCTCGGGCCAGCCGTTCAGGAGCGCCGTGAGCCGCTCTGGCCGGTCGTCGACCCGGGCCTGGACCACGAGGTCCGCCCCGGCCGCCAGGACCAGCCCCGCGAGCAGGACCGAGTTCGAGTCCGGGACCTGGCCAGGGCCGACGTCCACGCCCGGCGCCACCAGCTCCCGGCCCGTGGTGACGACCCCCACCCGTGGCCGGGGACGCAGAGCCACCTGGGTCACCCCGGCCGAGACCAGCGCCGACAGCGCCGCCGCGTCCAGGACCGTAACGGCAGGCAGCAGCGGCTCCCCGGAGGCAAGATCCTCACCACGCTGGCGTACGTTGGCCCCGGGCTGCGGCCACGGCGCCCGGACCCGCACCTGCCGGGGCGCGTCCACGACCCCCGGCTGGTGGTCTGTCTGCTCCACCACCACGACCGTGTCGGCGCCGTCCGGGAGCGGCGCGCCGGTCATGATCCGGATCGCCTGCCCCTCGGCCAGCCGCAGGCCACCGCCCCCGCCGGCCGGGGCGTCCCCGACCACGGGCAGCACCACCTCCGCCTGGTCCGGCGGGAGGTCAGCGTGGCGCACCGCGAACCCGTCCATGGCGGAGTTCGTGAACGGCGGGGTGTCCAGCACGGTCCGGACCTCCTCCGCCAGGACCCGACCGAGGCCGCCCTCCCCCACCGTGACCACCTCGGCCGGCAGCGGATGGACCAGCGACTCCAGCCAGGCCCGGTGCTCGGCCACCGACCAGGACCCGCTCACGAGGTCCCCGCATAGGTCAGCACCTGGTAGCGGTTGCGTCGCGAGTCCCCGTACAGGACCTGCCCGATCAGCGGCTCGCCGACCCCGGTGACCAGCTTCACCGCCTCGGTCGCCATGGCGCTGCCCGCCTGCCCGACCACCGGCCCCAGCACCCCCACCTCGGTGCTGCTCGGCGTCTGCCCGGGGGCTGGCGGTCGTGGGTGCAGCCTGCGCAGGCTGGTCGCCGGCCAGCCGGCCGGTGGCCGGCTCCAGAAGTCACTCACCTGCCAGACCATATCGACCACGCTGCCCCAGACCAGCGGGGTGCCGGTGCCCTCGCACCAGTCGGCGACCAGGTACTTGGTGTCAAAGGTGTCCGAGCACTCGACCACCAGGTCCCACTGCTCGCGCTGCTCGTCGAGCAGCCCGGTCGTGACCCGGCCCAGCTCGACAACCTCCAGGCCAGGGTCGAGGGCCAGCAGCCGAGTACGAGCGGATGCCGTCTTGGGCTGCCCCACGCTGGCCTGGTCGTGCACCACCTGCCGGGACAGGTTGGTCTCGTCGACCACGTCGAAGTCCGCGACCCCGATGCGGCCCACCCCGGCCCCGGCCAGGTAGAGCAGCACCGGGGAGCCGAGCCCGCCGGCACCGACGACCAGCACCTGGGCGGCCCGGAGCCGGGCCTGCCCAGTCAGGCCGATGCCGTCGACCAGCCAGCTGCGGCGGTACCGCGACCAGCCCTCGCCGGCAGGCGGCACCGGGCGGCGCAGCGGGATCTGGACCCCCGTCACAGCCCGGTCCAGCTCCGGCTGCCGTCGGCCAGGACCTGGCACTTCCAGACCGGTACGGTCGCCTTGATCTCGTCGACCAGGGCCTGCGCCGCAGTGAACGCCTGTCCCCGGTGCTCGGCCGCCACGGCCACCACCATCGCCGTCTGGCCGACCTCGAGCCGGCCGACCCGGTGCCAGGCGGCCACGGCATGCACCCCGTGCCGCAAGGTGAACTGCTCGGCCAGCTCCCGCAGCCGCAGCGCGGCGCTGGGATGGGCGGAGTACTCGATGGCCACGACCTCACGACCGTTGTCGTGGTTGCGGACCACTCCGCAGAAGGTGACGACGGCCCCGCAGCGAGGGTTCTCGACCTCGGCAGCGATCGCCGACGAGTCGAGCTCGGTGTCGACGACGGCGGTACGGACGTAGTTGGTCATCGGGTCCTTTCGGGGGTGCTCAGCCGCCGGCGAAGGGCGGTAGGACCTCCACCGCGGCGTCGGGTCCGATGAGCTGGTCTCGCTGCGCCGGCCGCTGGCCGACGAGGAAGGTACTGACCGCCAGCACCGGCTCCAGGCTGGGGTGCCGGCGGGCGACCGCGGTCAGCAGCTCGTCGAGCGTCCGGCAGGACGGGTAGGTCTCGCTGGTGCAGCCGGCTGCGTCCACCGCGCCACCGAAGTAGGTGACGGTGGTCGTCTCCTCACCCTGGCCCGGGCCGTCTGGGGTCAGCAGCACCGTGCACCGGCGCAGGTCGGTGGGGTCGGGACGGAAGGTGACCTGGACCGAGCCGGCCGAGGTGAGGTCGATGACCCGCTGCACGAAGCCGTGCCGCAGAGCCAGCGCCAGCGGGCTGGGGTCCTCCTCGGCGAAGGGGCAGGCCCGCAGCACCAGCGCGGTCTCCTGCTCGGGGTGCGGCACCGCCGCCATGCCAAAGGCGGTCAGGAACATCCGGATCTTGCCCATGTGGTTGGCGAGCTCAAACCCCGCCGGTGGCCTGGCGTGGGTCGGGACCTGCATCGACTGCAGTGCCCGCTCCCCCATCAGGGAGCCGATCTGGTGGGCGGCCTCCAGCCGGTCGTGGGGGGTGTCCTGCAGCCACTCGAAGAAGCACTGGGTGAGCATCGCCATCTGGCTGGCTGGGGAGATCACGTCCGGGTCGGTGGCCGACAGGTACCCGGTCGCCGGTCGGCCCCGCCCCTGGGCCGGGAGCTTGACACCCGAGACGAGCTGCATCTCGACCAGGCTCTCCAGGGTCTCTCGAACACTCGACGGGTGCAGGTCGGACTCCTCGGCGAGCTCGGCGACAGTGATCGGGTCGGTGTGCTGTGAGATGCGTCGGAGCAGGGTGTTCTGTGCCGGGGTGAGCTGGGCCAGAGCCGCGAACAGCCGGTCCAGCCCGTGCGCCGGTGCCACGGGCATCAGTGCCGGGCTCCGCCCTGGCCACGGACGGTCGTACGGCCTTGCGGCCGGTGCCGACCGAGCAGGACCCACCATGACCCTGTCATCGCCACCTCACGCCCGTTACGCATTTCCGTGGGGAGGGTATCACGCGAATTGACGGGCCCTGGCTGCTCTGGGCAGCGGCTCACCAGGCTCGGTCAGCCACCGATCCGGCTCATGGTGCGGGACGGGACAGCGAACCGGGAGGTGTCCAGCCCGTGGGCCTCTGGCTTGGCCCACATCGCGGCCGCCCAGGCCTCCACGACCTGCTCCTCGACCTGGTCGGGGCTCTGGCCGCTGCGCAGGATCTGGCGCAGGTCGACCTCCTGGGTGGCGAACAGGCAGCTGCGTACCTGCCCGTCGCTCGTGACCCGGGTCCGGTCGCAGGCGTCGCAGAAGGGATCGGTCACCGAGGCGATGATCCCGACCCGGCGGGTGGGGTCGCCGTCCACTGTCCACAGCCGGGCTGGCGCCGACGGGTCGTCGCTGGCCGCTGGGGCCAGCTCGTGGTGGGCGCTCAGCAGCTCGAGGATGTCGTCCTTGGTCACCACCTGGGCCCGGTCCCAGGCGGTGGGCGGGCCGATCGGCATCTGCTCGATGAACCGCAGCTCGGCCCCGACAGCGAGGCAGTGGTCGAGCAGAGGGCCCGCGTCGGCGTCGTTGACCCCCCGCATGATCACGGCATTGACCTTGAGCGGGGTCAGGCCGGCCGCCTGGGCGGCCCGCATCCCCGCTAGGACGTCGGCCAGCCGGTCGCGGTGAGTGATCTGGCGAAAGTGGTCCGGGTCGAGCGTGTCGAGCGAGACGGTGGCCCGCTGCAGACCGGCTGCTGCCAGGGCCTGGGCCCGGTGCGCCAGCCCCAGCCCGTTGGTGGTCATGGCCAGGCCGGGAACCTGTCCCTGGTCGGTGGTCAGGTCAGCCACGGCTGCGACGATGGTCTCCAGGCCCCTGCGCAGCAGGGGCTCACCACCGGTGAACCGGATCTCCCGTACGCCTAGCCGCTGCACAGCGATCCGGCACAGCTCGACGACCTCGGCGTCGGTGAGGGTCAGCTCGGTCGGGAGCCAGTCCAGTCCCTCGGGCGGCATGCAGTACGAGCAGCGCAGGGTGCAGCGGTCAGTCAGCGACACCCGCAGATCTCGCGCCACCCGCCCGAAGCGGTCACGCAGCACAAGGTCGCGGCGAGGTGCTGGCACGCAGCGACCCTATCTCAGCGGGACTGGTCCCCGCGGAATTGCCGGGGTCGTCTGCCACAGTGGGGTCATGAGTCCCACCGCCCCCACGGTGCACGCTCTGGTCCTGGCTGGCGGGTCCGCCCAGCGCCTGGGCGGGGCGTCGAAGGCCGACCTGAGAGTCGGGGGCGACCGGCTGCTCGACCTGGTGCTGGGGGCGGCTGCCCCGGTGGTCACGGGTCGTCGTGTCGTGGTCGCCCCGGCCACGGTCGCGGTCCCGCCAGGGGTGGGGCAGACCCTGGAGGACCCGCCGCTCGGCGGGCCGCTGGCCGGCATCGCGGCGGGGCTCGCCTGGCTGGAGGAGGCGGCGGCTGCCCAGACCGATGACCTGGTCCTGGTGCTGGCGGTCGACACCCCGGGAGCCCCGCAGCTGGTCCCGCTGCTGGTCCCGGCCTCCTGCCGCCCGGGGTACGAGGGAGCCGTGGTGGTCGGCGGTGAGCCGGAGCCCTTCGTCCAGCACCTGCAGGCCTGCTACCGGTTCGGCTCTCTGAGCCGGGCGGTCACCGCCGCCGGCTCGCCCCGGGGGCTCAGCGTACGGCGGGTGCTGCGGGGGCTGCGCCTGGCGCAGGTACGGCAGCCGGCCACGACCTGCCGGGACCTGGACACCACCAGCGACCTGGAGCACTGGCAGGCCCGGCTGCCTGGCTGACGGCCGCCAGTGGTCAGCCCCTCCCCAGCGTGGGCGGTCTGTGAGACGTTACGTCCACGGCTGCTCTGCTGCCGGTCAGCAGACCCCCACCGAGGAGCCCGCCGAGATGCTGGACGTCACCCGGGTCACGGCCACGTCGAATGCTCCGCCGTCGGCCGCCCTTGCGGTCAGCGGGTCTCGTCGAGCTGGGCCAAGACCGCCCCCAGCAGCGGAACCAGCACGTCCAGGCTGTCCGACACCCCGCCCACCGAGCCCGGTGACGCCACCAGCAGGGCTCCGGTCGCGTCCCGTGCGGTGACCCCGACCACGACTCGCGACAGGCCCGACAGCGGGGTCGACTCCAGCCCGTGGGCCCGGATCTGCTCGGCGACACCGGGGATCTCGACTGCCAGGCGGCTCCGGACCGCCTCTGGCGCCTCGTTGCCCACCCCGAAACCGGTCCCTCCCAGGACCAGCACCAGCCGGGCCCCGGTCGCGAGAGCCTCGTCGATGGCGCCCACGACCGCCGACTGCCCCTCGGCCACGGTCGTGCTGCTGACCGTCCCCACCCCGGCCTGACGAAGGCGCTCCACCGCCACCGGGCCCGCCCGGTCGGGCCGCTCCTGCGCCAGGACCCGGTCGCTGCTGACGATGACCGCAGCCGTCACCGGCTCCAGGTCGTAGTCCCGCTTCACTCCCACTCCCTCCACACAGCCCACCAGATATTTTCTGGCTTCTACCCCTTATTATAGGGGCTATCCGCCATATCGCGATACACAAGGAATAATGGACTGATCAACCCGCGTTTACAGCCGCATCATTGACTCATCCTCGATTAATCTGGCAGGATCACCAGATCATATTAGCCAGATGCTCGAGAGGTTCGAATCTCATGCGCAGACCTGTGGTGGGCCTCGTCGCCACCATGCTGCTCAGCGGCGCGGTCGCCTGCGGCAGCCCTTCCTCCTCCCCCACCCCGCCCACCACCATCACGGTCTTCGCTGCTGCCTCGCTCGAGCAGTCCTTCACCGCCATCGCCCGCGACTTCCAGGCCCAGCACCCGACGGTGACGGTCACCTTCAGCTGGGCCGGCTCGCAGACCCTGGTGGAGCAGCTGGCCAACGGCGCCCCCGCTGATGTCCTGGCGACTGCCAGCACCAGCACCATGGACAAGGCAGTGCAGGCCGGCTCGGTCACCGACCCCCAGGAGTTCACGACGAACCGGCTGGCCCTGATCACACCTGCCGGCAACCCAGCCCAGATCACCGGGCTGGACTCGTCGCTGGCAGGCAAGAACCTCGTGATCTGCGCCCCGGCCGTCCCCTGCGGCAGCGCCACCGCCACCCTGGCGAGCAGGCTCGGCGTCACCCTGACCCCGAAGTCAGAAGAGCAGTCGGTGACCGATGTGAAGAACAAGGTGATCTCGGGCCAGGCCGATGCCGGGATCGTCTACCGCACCGACGCTGCCTCCGCCGGCAGCCAGGTCACCACGGTGCCGATCCAGGGGGCCGACGCTGTCGTCAACCACTACCCGATCGCGGTGGTGAAGGCCTCCACCCAGAAGGAGGCGGCGACTGCCTTCATTACCTACGTCCGCTCCGAGCCTGGGCAGAAGACCCTGGCATCGTTCGGTTTCGGCGGCTGACCGCGCGTCGGCAGACGAGGCGAACGGGGCCGCAGCCATCGGCTCGGCCGTGACGGAGGTGACAGGTGCGGTCCAGGTCTCGGGGGAGCCGCCAGCCCCAGGTCTCGCCGGCTCCCCGGTGGCTGGTGCTGCTGGGACTGGTGGGAGCGGCGTACCTGCTGGGCCCGCTGCTGGCCATGGCCGCTCTCACACCCTGGAGCCGGGTCGGTCCGGTCCTGGCACAGGACTCCTCGGTCGCGGCCTTGTGGCTGAGCCTGAGGACCTGCCTGATGGCGGTGCTGGTGGACCTGGTGGTCGGGGTCCCGCTGGCGGTCCTGCTCTCTCGCCGGTGGCGGGCGGTGGGCCTGGCCCGGGTCCTGGTGGCTCTGCCGCTGTCGCTGCCCCCGGTGGTGGCCGGCATCGCACTGCTGAGCGTCTTCGGACGGCGGGGGGTCCTCGGTCCCTGGCTTGAGACGGTGGGACTACAGGTCGCCTTCTCCACTGCGGCCGTGGTCATGGCCCAGGTCTTCGTCTCGCTCCCGTTCCTGGTGATCACCCTGGAGGCGGCGCTGCGGGCCCGGCCAGCCGGGCTGGAGGAGACGGCTGCGGCCCTGGGCGCCGGTCCGTCGCGGGTCCTGGTCACGGTCACGGTCCCGATGGTGCTGCCGGGGCTGGCCCGCGGTACGGCGCTGGCGCTGGCCCGCTGCCTGGGTGAGTTCGGGGCGACCCTCACCTTCGCCGGGTCGCTGCAGGGAGTCACCCGGACCCTGCCGCTGCAGGTCTACCTGGCTCGGGAGTCCGACAGCGACACCGCCCTGGTGCTGGGCATGCTGCTGGTGCTGCTGGCCGCGGCCGTGGTCGCTGTGACCGAGTGGCGAGGCTGGCCCACCCGCCGCCGCTCCAGGGCGGTGCCCCCGCCAGAGGCCGCACCAGAACGCCCCCGCCAGCCCCGACCAGGCGCTGCGGTCTCGGTCAGCGGTACGGTCCCCGAGCGCGGCTGGGCGCTCGACCTGGAGCTGCCCGCCGGCCAGGTACTGGCCGTGATGGGTCCCAACGGGGCCGGCAAGTCCACCCTGGCCGAGGTCCTGGCCGGTGGGCTAGCGCTGGCTTCCGGTCAGGTCAGCATCGCCGACCGGGTGGTCGACGGCCCAGGCCAGTTCGTCACCGCCCGCCACCGCCGGGTAGCCGTGGTGAGCCAGCAGCCGCGGCTCTTCGAGCACCTGAGCGTGCTCGGCAACGTCGCCTACCCGCTGCGCTCCCGCGGCGCCCGACGAGCGGTCGCCGAGCAGAAGGCTCTGGCCGAGCTGGCCAGCGTGGGCTGCGCCGACCTCGCCGGACGGCTGGCCGGTGAGCTCTCCGGCGGGCAGGCCGCACGGGTAGCGCTGGCCCGGGCGCTGGTCTTCGAGCCTGATCTGCTGGTCCTGGACGAGCCGACTGCCGCCCTCGACGTGGACGCCACGGCCCAGGTGGTCCGGCTGCTCCTGGGCCGGCTGCAAGCCTCCACGACGACGACAGTGCTGGTCACCCACGACCCGCTGACGGCCCTGCAGCTAGCCGACCAGATGGTGGTGCTCGAGCACGGCCGGGTGGTGGAGACCGGCGAGCCGGCCCAGCTGCTGGCGCGACCCGGCAGCCGGTTCACAGCCCAGCTGGCTGGGCTGAACATCGTGAGTGGTCCGGCCGTGCAGCGTACGGACGGGCTGCCGGCCCTTCTCGTGGGTGACCGGCAGCTGGTGGCCTCTGGCGGTGACCGGTTCCCGGCCGAGGCACAGCAGTGGACGATGGTCTTCCCGCCCGAAGCGGTCTCCCTGTACCGGGAGGCGGTCCCCGGGTCGCCGCGCAGCGTGCTGCCGGCCCGGGTGGTCGGCTCGTCGGTGACGGCCGGCCTGGTCTCGGTGTCGGTTGCCCTGGCCGACGGGTCCCCGGTCACGGTCCGGATCACGCTGTCGGCGTGGCGCGAGCTGGGCGCCGGGGCTGGCGACCAGGTCTGGTGCTCGGTCAAGGCCACCCAGGTCCAGGTGGTGCGGGCCGATCCTCAGCCCCGGCCGGCGACCTCGGCGTGAACCTCCAGCATCGTGTCCACCGAGGCCGACCAGGGGTAGAGCTCGGCACGGGCCCGGGCTGCCGCCCGTACCGTCGGCTGGTCGTCATGAACCCGTCGCCACAGCCGCTCGACGGCGTCGGCCAGGGACTCCGGCTCCGGGGCGCCCCACTCCGCGCAGCTCGAGTCGACCAGCTCCCGGGCGCCTCCCCGGTCCGCAGTCACCACCGGCGTCCCGCAGGCGAGTGACTCCAGTACGGCGAGCCCGAAGGTCTCGGTCGGGCAGACCGACATCGCGATCTGTGCCGCCCCGTACGCCTTGGCCACCTCGGCGCGGCCGTCCATGTAGCCGACGAAGCTGATCGGCCCGTCCCCGGCGAGCTCGCGCAGCCAGCCCAGGTGAGGGCCGGTCCCGACCATGGTCAGGTGGACCGGGAGGCGGCGCCGGTCGAGCTCGAGCGCGGTCTCAATCGCCAGCTGCGGGTACTTCTCGCGCGACATCCGGCCCACGTGGACCAGCCGCAGCCGGCGCACCGCCTGCGGCGGGCGCTGCGGCGGGACGAAGGTGCCCAGGTCCACCCCCAGGGGCACCGTGGTCAGCCGGGCCGTGGTGTGCGCCCACTCCCCGCCCGAGTACGCGGTGGTGACCACTACCCGGTCGAAGGCCTTGGCCAGGCGGCTGTTGCGCCAGTGCACCGGGCCCCGGGCCGGCATCCGGGTGAAGTCCGAGGCCATGTCGTCGAGCCGCTCGTGGCTGAGCAGCACCGAGCCCACCCCGCGGAACCGGGCCCAGCGGGCAGCCGCCGTCAGGGTCCACTTGTCGGATACCTCAATCGAGGTGGGGGCGAAGCGGCGCAGCAGGCCAAGAACCCGCGGCAGGTCGACGATCAGCCGGTAGCCGCCGGTCACCCGTGGTGCCCGGACCTGGGCGACGGTGCCGGCTGGGGTGTCGCGCACCAGGGTCTTCGGACCGGGGATGATCAGGATCCGGTCGTGCCCGCGGGCGACGTACCCCTCGCCGAGCTGGTCAACCGCCCGCCGCATCCCGCCGGAGGTAGGGCCGACGAAGTTGGCCAGCTGGGCGATCCGCATGGCGCCTATCTTCGCAGGGTCGAAGCACCCGAGGAAAGCACACACCGCTGCGGGCCAGGCCCGCAGCGGTGTGGCTACAGCTCAGAGCGGAGCTACTGGTCCGAGTCGTCCTCGTCGGCCTTGGCCGCAGCAGCGACGAAGCCAGCCTTCTCGGCCGCCTCGGCGCTGGCGAACCAGACCTCGGCGACCGTGCGCTCGTACCAGGGCGAGTCGGGGGTGTGGTACTTCATCGAGTCGGCGTTGCCCTTGATGTCGTACCCCTGCGGCGGCTCACTGCCGACGTACGCATCCGGGCCGAACTTCTCCTGCTCAGCGCTGGTGTCCTCGACCTTCTCCTGGGGCTGGCTGGTCTTGGCCTTCGCCGGGCTCTTGGCCCTCGCCTGCGCCTTGCCGCGGTTCTTGCGGCCCTCCTCGACCGACTCGGTGACGATCTCGATCACCGCCATGGGGGCATTGTCACCCTTGCGGTTGCCGACGCGGGTGATCCGGGTGTACCCACCCTCGCGCTCCTGCAGCGCCGGCGCGATCTCGGTGAACAGGATGTGGACCACGTCCCGGTTGCTGATGGTCTGCAGCACCAGCCGCCGGGCGTGCAGGTCGCCCCGCTTGGCCTTGGTGATGAGCTTCTCGGCCAGCGGCCGGACGCGCTTGGCCTTGGTCTCGGTGGTGGTGATGCGACCATGCTCGAACAGCTGACTGGCCAGGTTCGCGAGGATAATCCGCTCGTGCGCGGGGCTGCCGCCGAGACGGGGGCCTTTCGTGGGATTCGGCATCGTTGGTTCTTTCGGCTAGGTCAGTACTGCTCGGTCTCGGCGAAGTCGCCTTCGTCGTCCTCGTCCTCGACCGGGAACCGGTCCAGAGCGGCCAGCGGGTCGAAGCCCGGCGAGGAGTCCTTGAGCGAGAGGCCCATCTCGTGCAGCCTCACCTTCACCTCGTCAATCGACTTGGAGCCGAAGTTGCGGATGTCGAGCAGGTCCTGCTCGCTGCGGGAGACGAGCTCCGATACGGTGTGGATGCCTTCGCGCTTGAGGCAGTTGTACGAGCGGACGGTGAGCTGGAGGTGCTCCACCGGAAGCGCCAGGTCGGCGGCGAGCTGCTCGTCGACCGGCGACGGGCCGATCTCGATGCCCTCAGCGTCGAAGTTGAGCTCTCGGGCCAGGCCGAACAGCTCCACCAGGGTCCGCCCGGCCGAGGCCACGGCGTCACGCGGGCTGATGGCCGGCTTGGTCTCGACGTCGACGATCAGCCGGTCGAAGTCGGTCCGCTGCTCGACTCGGGTGGCCTCGACCTTGTAGGTGACCTTGAGCACCGGCGAGTAGATCGAGTCGACCGGGATCCGGCCGATCTCCGCGTCGTAGTTGTGGTTCTGGGCAGCGGAGACGTAGCCCCGGCCCCGCTCCACGACCAGCTCCATCTCCAGCTTGCCCTTGTCGTTCAGGGTGGCGATGTGGAGCTCGGGGTTGTGGATCTCCACCCCGGCCGGCGGGGCGATGTCGGCCGCCGTCACAGCGCCGGCACCCGCCTTGCGCAGGTACATGGTGACCGGCTCGTCCTCCTCGCTGGACAGGACCAGGTTCTTGAGGTTGAGGATGATCTCGGTGACGTCCTCGACCACGCCCTCAATGGTTGAGAACTCGTGGGAGGTGCCCTCGATCTTGATGCTGGTCACTGCCGCGCCGGGAATCGACGACAGCAGGGTCCGGCGCAACGAGTTGCCCAGGGTGTAGCCAAATCCCGGCTCCAGCGGCTCAATGGCGAACCGGGACCGGTACTGCGCGACCGACTCCTCGGTCAGAGTGGGGCGCTGTGCAATCAGCATGTGGTAGTTCTTCCTTTCGGCCGCCCGCTATATGACGGCGTCTGGTGGCAGGAGCACCACCGGTGGTGGTGCTGGGACGCCTGGCCGACGCCGCGGGGCACCGGCCAGGCAGTCAGGTCACTTGGAGTAGAGCTCGACGATCAGCTGCTCCTGCACGTCAATCACGATCTGGTCGCGGCTGGGCAGCTGGTGGACGAGGATCCGCATCTGGTTCGGGCGGACCGTCAGCCAGCCCGGGACGGTGCGGCTGCTGTGGGTCTCGCGGGCCACCACGAACGGATGCAGGTTCACTGCCTTCGGGCGGACCTCGACGATGTCGTACGCACTCACCCGGTAGGAGGGCACGTTGACCTTCTGCCCGTTGACGGTGAAGTGACCGTGCACCACCATCTGCCGGGCCTGGCGCCGGGTGGCGGCGAAGCCGGCCCGGTAGACCACGTTGTCGAGACGGGACTCGAGGATCTGCAGCAGCAGGTCGCCGGTCTTGCCGGGGCTGCGGGTCGCCTCCTCGTAGTACGTACGGAACTGCTTCTCCAGCACTCCGTACGCGAACCGCGCCTTCTGCTTCTCCTTGAGCTGCTGAGAGTACTCGGAGTCCTTGGTACGGCCTCGGCCGTGCATGCCGGGCGGGTACGAGCGGCGCTCGTACGCCTTGTCGTTGCCGACCAGGTCGGTGCCAAGACGACGCGACTTGCGCGTCATCGGGCCGGTGTAACGGGCCATGAGTTCTACTAGTCCTTTGCTTGAAGAAGACGAGGTCAGACGCGGCGCCGCTTCGGGGGGCGGCAGCCGTTGTGCGGGACGGGAGTCACATCGGAGATCGTGCCCACCTCGAGGCCGATCGCACCAAGCGAGCGGATCGCGGTCTCACGGCCCGAGCCCGGCCCCTTGACGAAAACATCGATCTTCTTCAGCCCGTGCTCCATGGCCCGGCGACCGGCGGCCTCGGCGGCCATCTGCGCCGCGTACGGGGTCGACTTGCGCGAGCCCTTGAAGCCGACGGTGCCGGCCGAGGCCCACGAGATCACCGCACCTGTCGGGTCGGTGATCGCGATGATCGTGTTGTTGAACGTGCTCTTGATGTGCGCCTGACCGGCGACGATGTTCTTCTTCTCCTTGCGGCGCACCTTCGTCTTCGAGGTGCTCTGCTTGCGGCCTGCGGTAGCCATCAGTTCTTGTCTCTCCTGGAGTTCACGCGATCAACGAGGATCAGCGGGCCTTCTTCTTGCCGGCGACCGCCTTCTTCTTCCCCTTGCGGGTGCGGGCGTTGGTCCGGGTGCGCTGCCCCCGGACGGGAAGGCCGCTGCGGTGCCGGCGGCCCTGGTAGTTGCCGATCTCGACCTTGCGCCGGATGTCGGCCGCGATCTCGCGGCGCAGGTCGCCCTCGGTCTCGTAGCTGGCCTCGATGTGGTCGCGCAGCTTCACCAGCTGGTCGTCGCTGAGCTGGTGGACCCGGATGTCGCCGGAGACCCCGGTCGCCTCCAGAGTCTGCTTGGCACGGGTCTTGCCGATGCCGAAGATGTAGGTGAGTGCAACCTCGAGGCGCTTGTCGCGCGGGAGGTCGACTCCGATCAGACGTGCCATCTGTGCGGTATGCCTTCCTGCTGCTCGGTCCTGGCGCGAGCGCCCGGTCGTGGACCGCGAAGGTGCTGGACGTGACGCGTTCCCCGCCCGCTTGCGAGGCCTCGGCCTTCGTCCGAGGGTTCACAGTGCCTGTCGGCCCTGAGTGCGTTCACGCTGTTCGGTTGGTCACCGGCTGGGCCGGTGTGCCGGCTGACGCGACCCGACGTCTCCGGCGCGCGCCTGGTCACCCAGGGGCGCAAGTCGAGCTCAGCCCTGCCGCTGCTTGTGGCGAGGGTTGTCGCAGATCACCATGACGCGACCGTGCCGGCGGATCACCTTGCACTTGTCACAGATCCTCTTGACGCTCGGCTGAACCTTCATGGCGAGCTTCCTTACTAGGTAGTGGGTCGGTCGGCTACCGGTGCCGGTAGACGATTCGGCCGCGAGTGAGGTCGTACGGGGACAGCTCGACGACGACACGGTCACTCGGCAGGATGCGGATGTAGTGCTGCCGCATCTTGCCGCTGATCGTGGCAAGGACCCGGTGGCCGTTGGTCAGCTCCACCCGGAACATCGCGTTCGGCAGAGCCTCCACCACCGTCCCCTCCAGCTCGAGGGCACCGTCTTTCTTCGCCATACACTCTCAATCGGTTGGTGCTTCGGCTGTGGCCAGCATCCTGGGCACGGCCGTCCCCCTGGACAGGGGTGACCGAGTCAGTACTGTACGCCTGCGGGTCCTGAGCCCCAAATCGGGTCAGCGGGGACGGACCGACTCCCACGCCGCGACCAGGCGCCGCGCCTGACCGCGCAGCAGGATCCCCAGCATCAGCGCGATCCAGGACCCGTCGCAGAAGGCGACCACCACCCG
>ERZ772827.64-NODE-64-length-57410-cov-6.357667_pt1 | contig 57410 bp, 68 predicted proteins | sample MGYA00580850_ERZ772827 | MGnify/ENA primary metagenome ERZ772827 (study PRJEB29015, sample SAMEA2737950) | human oral metagenome | biome: human oral; feature: human-associated habitat; material: dental | place: China | collected 2145 ... | reverse complement strand
ATAATTGAGCAGATTAATTACCTTTGCACTATGGCAAAAATCATTAAAATATACCCAGAAAACCCTCAGGAGCACTTGATAGATGAGGTCGTAAAGGCTTTGCAGCAGGGCAAGCTCATCATTTATCCATCGGATACGGTCTATGCCTTAGGCTGCAATATTTTTGATATCAAGGCGATGGAGAGATTGGCTCAAATCAAGAAAATAAAACTCGAAAAAGCCCATTTTTCTATTATTTGCAATAATCTGAGCCACCTTTCGGAGTTCACAAAACCCATAGATACCGCCACTTTCAGGTTTTTGAAAAGCCATATACCGGGCAACTTTACCTTTATCTTGGAGGCGAATAAAAGCCTCCCCCTAGCCTACAAAGGCAAGAAAACTATTGGGATTAGGGTGCCCGACCACCCCATACCGCAGCTTATCGTAGAGAAAATGGGCTATCCCATCGCCTCTACTTCTATCAAGGATGAAGATGAGGTGCTCGAATACTCCACAGACCCCGAGCTCATCGCTGAGAAATACGACCATCTTGTGGATATCGTGATAGACTCAGGCTTTGGCGGCAATATCGCCTCTACAATTGTCGATCTCACTTCCGGAAACCCCGAAATTATCCGACAAGGAAAAGGAATTCTCTAATTTTTTAAACTATTTTTAATGAAAATCATATCCTCACCTGCCAAATTGATGAAGCTCAACCCTCATCAGAGCATACTTACCCCTACTACGCCCAGTTTCATAAAAGAAGCCGAGCGCATACAATCTCATTTGAGGGAGAAAAGCCCTAAATTTCTTTCCGAACTGATGGAAATTTCCCAAAAACTCGCCGATGAAAACTGGGAAAGAAACCAAAAATGGTCCCCAGCTCCAGATTCTGAGCACAGCAGCTCTGCCCTCTACACCTTTACGGGAGAAGTCTATAAAGGCCTCGATGCAGATAGCCTCGCCCCACAATCGGTGGACTATTTACAGGAAAATTACAGGATACTCTCGGGGCTTTATGGCTTGCTAAGACCCTCCGACCGCATAATGCTCTATCGCTTGGAAATGGGCAGGGCTTTCCAGTTTGAAGGCTATAAAAACCTCTATGATTTCTGGTCTGAAAGGCTCACCCATCACTTCAATTCCGAGCTGGAAGAAGGCGAAGCTATCCTCAATTTAGCCAGTGCAGAGTACAGCAAGGCACTAAACAGAAAGAATTTAAAAGGGAAATGGATAGACTTTGAATTTTATGAAATGAGCTCAGGAAAACCTAAAACCATCGTAGTCTATACCAAGCACGCCAGAGGGCTGATGATAAGATTCTGTGCCCAAAACCAACTAAAAACCTTAGAGGAAGTAAAGGCTTTTAACGATGGTGGCTATCTCTTAGATGATGAGCGCTCAACCGATTCCAAACTCGTCTTTATAAGGTAGAATATGACGCTCAATAGCCTTAAAAATCGTTATCAAACCGAGCTTTTACCTCTTTATACTCCCACCGAAAGCGCATTTATCCTGTATCTTCTCGTAGAAAAGCTATTGCATTGGCAGAGGTACGAGCAGCGCCTCCATTCCGATGAAGAGCTCCCGCAAGAAATAGCTTCTCAGCTCAAAAACCACCTTGATGAGCTCAAAAATCACCGACCATATCAGTATGTTTTAGGTGAAACCCACTTCTTTGGGCTTAGATTCTTTGTAGAAGAAGGCGTCCTCATCCCTCGTCCTGAAACGGAAGAGCTCATAGAGCTCGCTTTAAAAAAGATAAAGGAAAAATTCGCCAGTCGCCCCCTTAGGATATTGGAAATAGGCACAGGAAGTGGGATTATCCCCATTAGTTTAAAGAAAAACCTCCCAAATGCAGAGATTTTCTCTATTGATATTTCTGAAAAAGCCTTGCAGATTGCTCAAAAAAATGCCCTTAGTAACGAGGTGGAAGTCCATTTTATTCAAACCGATTACCTCTCTACCGATTTTGCAGAAAAGTTTGATGTCATCATCTCCAATCCGCCCTATATCGCCAAAGAAGAGGCAGCAGAAATCCTTCCTTCGGTTAAAAATTATGAGCCTCGGCTCGCTCTTTTCTCACCTACCGAAGACCCGCTCGTATTTTACAGGAAAATTGCCCAAGATGCTACTCAAATACTCAGTGAGGAGGGATTGATTTTTCTTGAAATAAACCAAAAACTCGGGCAGGAGACCCTCGAGCTTTTTCATCGGTTTAATGCTCACCTATTGTCTGATTTATCCAACAATCATCGCTTCATCATTGCGGAAAATTAGACTCCTAACCCTCGTTTTTGTACCCGTTTATACACTCTTGCCGATAGCATTACGCTAAATTCATAGAGAATCAGCAGGGGGAAAGCCGCAGCCAGCATACTTAGCACATCGGCAGGGGTTACGATTGCTGCTACCGTCATTATGAGGACGATGGCATGCCGTCTGTAAGTTCGCAGGAACATTGGGGTGAGGATTCCGATGTTGGTAAGGAAATAAACGATAACAGGGAAGAGGAAAAGCACACCCATTCCGAGTACAACTTGGAGGAAGAGGGTAGTATAATCAGATAAATCGAACAGCTGCTCTATCGAGCCAGAGATTTTGAATAGCAATCCGAAATTAATCGCCAGTGGGAGGATTAAAAAATAGCCCGTAAGCACTCCAATGATGAATAATACCCAGATGAAATTAATCATAAAGGCAGAATTTTTCTTCTCATTTGGGTGAAGAGCAGGGCTTACGAACCGCCATATTTCCCAAACAATATAGGGGAATGCTGCTACAATCCCACCAAAGATAGAAACCGCCATCATTACATTAAATTGCTGGAAAAGTTTCTTTTGCTGTACTCGGAATTCATCAGGTAGGTGGAAGCTATCGCTCCCCACAAGCTCGCGAGAGAGGTAGTTAATCAAACGAAAGGTAGGGAAGTCATTCTTCGTAGGGCCAAAGAATACATTATCCATCAGCCACTCTATATTAAAGCCTACGATGATTGCCCCGATAACAATCGCTATAATACTGCGGATGAGATGCCCCCTCAGCTCGCCTATATGCCCCCAAAAAGACATTTCTTTCTCTGAACTCATCGATTCTATTTTTAGATTTTGCGAAAATACTTATTTCTATTCATTTCCGCATTAAAAAACTCAGCTTTTGAGGTCAAAACTGAGTTGGGATAAGGTATTTTTTAGAATTAAAGGGTTGAGATTATTCTTCTCTTTCGCTGTATCTATCAACAATCTTTTGAGAAACGCCTGTATTGCTAAACCCACCATCGTGGAAGAGGTTTTGCATCGTTACTTTCCTCGTAAGGTCAGAGAACATCGCTATACAGTAGTTGGCGCACTCCTCTGCACTTGCATTTCCGAGTGGAGACATATCTTCTGCATATCCGAAGAAGCCACCAAAGCCCTTAATACCACTGCCGGCAGTAGTCATCGTAGGGGATTGAGATATGGTATTCACCCTTACCTTTCGCTCTCCCCAATAGTATCCAAAACTCCTCGCGATACTTTCAAGGAAAGATTTATTATCCGCCATATCGTTATAGTCAGGGAAGGTTCTCTGTGCCGCGATATAGGTCAGTGCGAGGATAGAGCCCCATTCATTCATACAATCTTTTTCGTAGGCTACTTTCATCACTTTGTGGAAGGAAACTGCCGATACATCCCAGCCTTTTTCTAGCCAGTCGTAGTTCAGTTCTGTGTATTTTTTCCCTTTTCTTACATTTACAGACATCCCGATGGAGTGGAGGATGAAATCTATCTTTCCAAACTTGGCAATAGCTGCATCAAAGAGTTTTTCAAGGTCTTCTACTGAGGTAGCATCGGCTCCTATGACTTCTGCGCCTGTCTTTTCTGCCAATTCGTTCAGCTCTCCCATTCTCAGGGCTATTGGAGCATTAGACAATATAAACTCCGCTCCTTCTTCATAGCATTTTTCTGCTACTTTCCACGCGATAGACTGGTTGTTTAGCGCTCCGAAGATAATTCCTTTTTTGCCTTTTAGTAAGTTATAAGCCATTATTCTTAATTTTTTTAATGGGAACAAATGTAATGATTTTGAATGAGTGGAACAAAAAACAGCCAGAAACTGATGTTAGCTTCTGGCGGGTTGTTTATTTCTTTTTTGTAGGGAGGGTAATCTCTCCTGGGTCATTCCAAAGTCCGTCTTTTTTCGCTTTTTTCTTCACTGCTTCGGCTCTTTTTTCACTATCTGGGTGGGAGCTCATCATTTTTTGGAATGTAGTAGGCTTTTCTTTGGTGAGTAATGCAAATTTCTTAAATGCGGTATAGGCACCCATTACATTATAGCCGTGTTTCTTCATAAATTCGTAGCTGTAATCATCGGCTTGAGATTCCTGCTTTCTTGAGTGTGAAGAGTCTAGCATTGCACTTGCTAAAGTACCGAGCTGGCTATCGTTGAGCTTCTGTACGGTACTGGATGCCATAGATGCAGCGTCTAATGCTGCTGCTTTCAGATAAGCGGACTTAATCGCATCTTTGGTATCTTCATTCTTCACATGTCCGATTTCGTGCCCTATAATCGCCAATAGTTCATCATCAGTCATAATATCCATCAATGAAGAGAATACCCTCACGCTACCGTCTGCACACGCAAAAGCGTTGATGTCGGTTACCAAATACACTTTGTAGTTCAGCGTAAGCCCGTCCTCGTTTTTGTGTTTTGCGAAGAGTTTGTTCAGCCTTTTGGTGTATGGGCTTTTTGCATTGGCTACTTTGTTGTGTTCATCCATCCAATCTACTGCTTCTTTGGAAAGTCTCTTTGCATCTTCGTTGGAGAAGCTAAGAGCTTTTACACCTTTTGAAGCGGTGTTGATAACTTTGTCTAACTTGATTTGAGCATTTGAAAGTGTTACTGCTCCCATTGCAATTAATGCAGAAAATACTACTTTTTTCATCTTTTTTTTGCTTTCAAAGATAAAGATTTCTTTATGATATGAGCAAAAAAAGTTGCGAATTTTTTATTTTCTCTCTGTATATTTGCCCATTAATGATTAAGAAATGATAATTTTTAGAGGAAATTTTTTAGTATTCTTGTTTTTATCTGGCTTGCTTTTTATTTCCTGTCAGAGTGATAAGAAATCAGAGGTAGATATTACAATCAGTACAATGAATGCTACTGCAAAGAAGCTCAATGACCCTACACTCAGCCTGCAAGAAGTGAAGAGGGTGGGCGAGAATGAGATTTTGATGCGCTTCCAATCTAAAATCAATGCCGATAAAGCCAATTCTGATGTGATGAGAGAATCACTCCTCAGCCTTGTAGGGAAAATCATCTGGTCTGATAAACAAAATATCAAAATGCTAAACGATGGCATTAATTTCAAGGTTGAAGTGAAAGATGATTCTGGTAAAGTCATTATCTCTGAACTCATAAATAAAGCCAATATCCAAAACGAGAGAACCAACCCAACCACCCAGAAACACAATGAGGTGAAGCAGATGCTCGAAGTCTTTAATAACAACCTCCCGATTGTAGATTCCGCCTCAGGAGTGAAGATTACCCAGATTTCCGTAGGTGTGCAGAACGACCTAATCTATACCGCGATAGTTCCCAACAAGATAAAACAAGCCGTAAAAAGACCCGAAGCAAAGAGCATCATAAAAGAAGATATGTCTAAAAACTCAGCACTGAAAAAAATCCTCACCGATATGAAGCCCTACGATATCTCCACCCTCAAATACCAGTACCGAGACGAGAACGGAGCCCTGCTACAAGAGGTAGAAATGACAGAGAGGGATTTTTCTTCGCAGCAGCCGTAGTATAGTGGATAATTTGAAAATTACTTTCCAATCAAATTTAAAAGTAGTCAGAGTTTTAGATTTTTTTTAAAACCTCCATAGTATTAAAAGTAATGAGATTTTTATTTTATAGTAGCAGCCTTACGCTGTGGGAGGTTTTAATTTTAGTACTTTTGCCGGATGAATTCGCTAATAGATAAGTATAATATACCTGGGCCCAGATATACTTCTTATCCTACGGTTCCGTTTTGGGACGAGGGGGGCTTCTCGCCAGAGAAATGGAAGGAATCTGTGGTTCATTCCTTTAATGAAACTAATGACTCGGAGGGGATTTCCCTCTATATACACCTCCCTTTTTGTGAGGTTCTCTGCACTTTCTGCGCCTGCCACAAACGGATTACGAAAAGGCATTCGGTGGAGGAGCCCTATATAGACACCGTGCTTAAGGAATGGGCGCTTTACCTTGAATTATTCACCAAAAAACCTAAAATCAAGGAGCTTCACCTTGGAGGGGGGACGCCGACTTTCTTCTCGCCAGAAAACCTGAGGAGATTACTGGAGGGGATTTTTGAGCAGTCGGAAATCGCCGAAAATCCAGAGTTCAGCTTTGAAGGCCACCCGAATAATACCACCAAAGAACACCTGCAAACGCTCTATGATTTGGGATTTAGGCGGTGCAGCTTTGGGGTGCAGGACTATGATTTGAAGGTTCAGAAAGCCATCAACAGGATACAGCCCTTTGCTAATGTTCAGAAGGTTACCGAATGGGCTCGGGAGGTGGGCTACCTGAGTATTTCCCACGATTTGGTCTTTGGGCTGCCTTTCCAGACTTGGGAGTCTATGAACGATACGATAAGGCAAACAATGGCGCTGAAACCCGATAGGCTGGCATTCTACTCGTATGCCCATGTACCTTGGATAAAGGGAGTAGGGCAGAGGGGCTTTGATGAAAATGACCTACCGAGCGGCGAAGAGAAACGGAAACTCTACGAAAATGGGAAGAAACTCCTCGAGCAGCTTGGCTATAAGGAAGTGGGGATGGATCACTTCTCTTTGGAGAGCGATGACCTCTATCAATCGATGCTCACGGGGAAGATACACCGTAATTTTATGGGCTATTCATCGAGCAGAACCCAGCTGATGATCGGTTTGGGGATGAGTGCGATATCAGACTCGTGGTATGCTTTTGCTCAGAATGATAAATCGGTAGAAAGCTATCAAGAGCAGGTAGGGGAGGGGATCATCCCCGTATTCCGAGGGCATATCCTCACCGAAGAAGACCTTATCATACGGAAGCATATCCTGAACCTGATGTGTACATTAGAAACCTCTTGGGATGAGGATAGCCACCTCCCCGAGCTCGACAATGCGATGGAAAGATTGCAAGAAATGCAGAGCGATGGGCTGGTAGAGCTGAGCCGAAACCGCATCAGAATAACCGAAAAAGGCAGAGCATTTACCCGAAATGTAGCAATGGCTTTTGACCTGAGAATGCTGCGCAACCAGCCCGAAACCCGAATATTTTCTATGACGGTATAGCCCGAGTATCCCATTAGCAGATTTTCATAAATACATTATATTTGTGGGGTTTTATTCCCCATTCATCAAAATCTAAAACTTGTGTCTAATATTATAGAAGAAATAAAGCGACCGATAACCACAGAAATGAAACTCTTCGAGGAGAAGTTCTATGAATCTATGAAGAGCAGCGTACCTCTGCTGGATAAAGTAACCCGCTTTATCGTAACCACCAAGGGCAAGCAAATGCGCCCGATGTTTATCTTCCTCTGTGCAAAACTCTTGGGAGAAGTGAATAGCAAAACCTACCGCGGCGCCTCTATGATAGAGCTGATACACACCGCTACCCTTGTACACGATGATGTGGTGGATGAGAGCTTTAAAAGGAGAAACTTCTTCTCCATAAATGCCCTTTGGAAGAATAAAATCGCTGTGCTGGTAGGGGATTATCTGCTCTCCAAATCGGTACTTCTCTCTACTGACCATAAGGATTATGACCTGCTTTCGGTAATTTCTAGAACCATCAGGGAAATGTCCGAAGGAGAGCTTCTTCAGTTAGAAAAAGCAAGGAAATTAGACATTACCGAAGAGATTTATTATGAAATCATTCGCCAGAAAACAGCTACTCTGATTGCTGCTTGCTGCGAAATAGGCGTACTTTCTAACGGCGCCGATGAGGTTTTAGCAAAGAAAATGCAGGATTTTGGTACTTACACAGGTATGGCTTTTCAGATAAAAGATGACCTTTTTGATTATTTGAGCTCAAATATCATTGGGAAGCCTGTGGGGATAGATATTAAGGAACAGAAGATGACGCTGCCGCTCATCCATACATTAAAAAACGCCAGCGAGAGCGACAGGAAGTACTATTTTAACACCATTAAAAGGTATAACAACGATAAAAATCGAGTGAAAGCGCTGATAGATTTTGTAAAGAAATCTGGGGGGCTGGATTATGCCATCGGAGTGATGAAAGACTTCCAGCAGAAAGCGAAAAATATCCTCGATGAGTTCCCAGACTCCGATGCGAAGAAGTCCCTCCTCCTGATGCTGGACTATGTTATTGAAAGAAAATTTTAAACCCAACCCTCTCTATAATTAAACAAGATGAAAGACTTAGTAAAGATATTGATTCTCCTTTTTGCATTCATAAATCAAGGAATCAAGGCAGAAAATTACCCCGATGGATTATCTAATGGTACGCTAAACATCAATGGGAAAGATGTTCCAGTGAAGATATTTGCTACGACCAATCCCGCTACACTCGATGAGTTCAGTGAGAAGGATGTAAAGGCGAGCACCCTTATTTTTCTCAATGAAGATATGAATAAATATGCGTCTATGCTCTATCCGAAATTCTCTTCATTGGGCTATCAAGCGCTGGACAAGAAATTCCTCCCTACCGATGACCTCAATCGATACAAATACCTCTACAAACCTTTGCAGAAAGAAGATGAAATCATAGGAGGAAAGGTAGCGCTTCACACTCCATTCTTTGTTTGGAACCCCGTGAAAGGCATTCAGCTGGGCGGTTTTATGCTTCATTTTTATAGTTTGATGTTCGTTCTTGCCTTTGGTCTTGGTTTTAAGGTAATGGAGAAAATGTTTAAGATAGATAATGTGGATGCTAAATATCTGGAGCCACTGTTTATATTAACCATTGTAGGTACGATACTTGGTGCTCGTTTGGGGCATGTTTACTTTTACGAACCCGAGCTGGTAAAGAAAGATTTTTGGGCAGTATTCCTCCCTATACGCACCCAACCGAAGTTTGAATTTACAGGATTTTCGGGATTGGCGAGCCATGGAGCTACGATTGCGCTCATCCTGACTACGCTTTATTATTCATTCAAGGTTATTAAGAAAAATCCGCTTTGGGTGTATGACAGGCTTGGGATTGTGGTAGCCCTTGGGGGGACTTTTGTGAGGATTGGGAACTTTATAAACTCTGAAATCATCGGGAAAATTGCCAGCGAAGACTCTCCTTTTGCCGTGCTCTTCCCGCAGATGAGTGAAGAATACGGAGCTACCGTACCGAGATACCCTTCTCAGCTCTTCGAAGCAGTGGGATATATCACTCTTTTTGCCATTCTCTGGTGGCTTTATAATCATACCGATAAGAAGTATCAGCAAGGTTGGTTGTTTGGGTTTTTCTTTATCGTGCTGTGGTCTATCCGCTTCTTCGTAGAATTCCTAAAAGAACCACAAGGTGATGAATTTATCACTCTTGGAACGCTAAATACCGGTCAGGTATTATCCATTCCATTTATACTGATTGGAGTGATACTGATGCTCGTCTCTAAAAGATTTAGCCTAAGTAACCGCTAATTGTATCCCGTACTAACGGGTTTTAGGTAGATGAGCTTGTGGTGTGGAAGAAGGTGAGGATGGAATATTTTGATATAATCTTTGAGCATTAAATCTACGCGTATGGCACCGCTTTCAAAGGCATCATTGGCAGCACCGTTCATTGCTCCAGATAGAGAGTAGATTTTCCCTTTTTGATAAACGCTGAGTTTTTCGTAGTTGGGATTAATGTTTAGAAGCTCGCTTTTATGCTTATGATAGCCCACATTCACCCAGTATTCAGCGTCTTTTGCTCTTATGAAAACCTCCTCAAAGCTCATTGGTATGCTGGTGTCTTGTTCGTTTTCTTTAAGGATGTAGTTTGCGCCAGCGTCTTTCAGATAATTGGCAGTAAAGGTTTTTCCCCCTGCTAAAAACCATTGATTTCCGTACATTTCATTGACGAGAACTTTGGGTTTTTCCTTTTGCTCCTGTGCGAGCTTGGAGAGCTTTTCGTATTCCTTTTTTATCTCTTCAAAACGGAGGCTTGCTTCTTTTTCCTTGCCCAGCAATTGCCCAAAAAGATTGATGATATTGGCTTTGTCTAATGGTTTTTGTTCAAGGTATTCATCTATAAAGATAACTTGTATATCGTTTTTTCTAAGGATGTTGTAGGTGTTTTCAAAGCTTTCGATATAGTTGGTAAAAACGGCATCTGGTTTATAGGAGAGGATTTTCTCTATGTTGTACTTCTGGTCATTTCCTATATTTTGGATTTTCTTTTGAGTGATGAGTGCTCTTATTTTTTGGGAGAATACATATTCTGGGCTTGCAATCCCATTGATTTTGTCCTCTGCCTTAATCTCTAAGATATACCCCGTAAGGCTGGCATTAAGGAGCATTATCTTTTTGAAAGGAAGTTTGGATTGTGGGATTTTATAGTTGAATTTTCCAGATTTAAACTCAAAGAAGTCTTTATTTTCTGAGTAGGAAATCCTTTCTGAAATCTTAATCCAGTCTGAATCTGATATTTTTTTGCTCTCGTTCTTACAGCTTAAGACGATGAAAAGGCTAATGATGAAAAAAAACTTTGCATTCATCTTTCAAAGGAAGGAAAATTTATTATATATTTGCAAACCGAAAGTTCAGGACGCGTAGCTCAATTGGATAGAGCGTCAGATTACGGCTCTGAAGGTTGAGGGTTCGACTCCTTCCGCGTTCACTTTTAATAAAAGCTCACCTTGGTGGGCTTTTGTAAATTTAAGAAATACAAACACTTACGAATACTTTTAGAAAACCTCCTTAGGATTATTTTTCTAATTTTTGTCACTAGTCTTGTCACTAATAACATCTATTAGTGACAAAACAGACAAAAAACGCCGATTAATACTTGATTTATAAAGCATTAAAGTATGATAGGTAATAGTATTTTTATTAGGACAATAGCACCACAAACATCGTTGGCAGCTATGAAGTATTCTTTTTTTCTAAACAAAAACTACAAAAACAAAGAGGGAAAATATCCTTTGTATCTAAATCTTTATATCCACAATCAAAGAAAGCGTATTCCAGTAGAGCTTTCTCTCAAACTTAAAGAATGGGATCAGAAAAAGCAGCTGGTATTAAAATCCTGCGAGTATTCTCACGATTACAATCTTATCCTAAAAGATATTGAAAGTAGAATTAATAAGATAGAGATCCAATTTAGGCTAAGTTCTCAAGTACTTACAGTAGATAAATGCGCTGAACTACTAAAACAACCAGATCTAACAATAGATTTTATTTCTTTTATGGAAAACGAAATGAATCTTAAGAGTATGGAATACAATTCAGTTAAAAATCATAAATCTGTTTTAAAGAAGCTAAAAGAATATAAACCCTCTATCTTATTTGCAGATATTAATGAGGTATTTCTTCAGAGATATAGAAAATACTTGCATCAGCAACTTAAAAATCAGGAAGTAACTATTGATAGCAATATAAAAGTAATTAAGCACTACATAAAGATAGCTAAGAAAAAAGGTCTTATTGTAAATGTAGACCTTGAGCAGATAAAGATAAAGCAACATCGTTCCCATCGAACAAACCTTACCTTATCAGAGGTTGAGCGACTAAAAGAGTACTATTTCTCTGGTTTTATAAAAGAGTCCCATAAAAGAGTACTAGGGTATTTTATATTTAACTGTATGACGGGCTTACGGATAAATGATTTGCTAAAATTAAAAAGAGAGGAACTCAATGATGAATTCTTTAACTTCTGGAATCAGAAATCTAAGCGACAGCAGGTGTTAATGACGAATGAAACCTGTAAAAAAATTCTTGAATATGACCCAGAATTATTCACTTCTAAGGGAATGATAACTCCTAAAACTATTAATGAGACTATAAAAGAAATCGCATCATTTTTAGGAATAAAGAAGCATTTAACTTGCCATATTGCTCGGCATACTTTTGCTACAAATTATCTTAGACGAGGAGGGAAAGTAGAAAATCTTAAAAGGTTATTAGCTCATTCAGACATAAAGACTACGATGATTTATGTACATATAGTAGATGATGATGTTATAAAAACAATGTCGATATTAGATTGATAAACCCAGCTATTTAGCTGGGTTTGTTTTAATATGTTTCTGTTTCAATTTCTACTGAGTAATAATTTTCGGAGATAGAATTTTTTACCCAGGACTTTATCCAGTGCTTTTTATTATAGGCAAAGATTTCGGAGCGTATGTTAAATTTTCTGAGTTTGGATCGGTTGGCTATAAATGTCCATTTGTAAGTGAAATTTGTGAGCCTGTTAATGTACCAATCCTTTACAGATTCTGCGAACAATTTCCCATGTAGTCCTTGGGGGTTAGATGCGTGGTTATTTCCATTGGCATCCAAACCGTTATAATAGACCAGCATTAAAGCGTTTTCTTTGAATACCTTTGCTGTACTTGTCCCTCGGAAAGTTTCTATCGGCAGGCAGAACCCATTGATATTTATTTCTGTGGTATCAGTTGGGGTATTTACAGGGTTTAGGGAATATCCTTTATCATTGAAAAATATTGAGTCTAAATCTAATTCTTCTACTTCAGGGAATTTTAGAAGAAATGCTTGTTTTTGTGTTTTACTTCGTACAGGGTCTTCAACTTCAAATTCTCGAAAATCCTCAGGTTCTTGGGTTTTATCAATTTTTATTCGGTTCATTGTTACGATATTGTTCTCAAAAATCAAGTCGTAATTCCCCCAGTTTTTAATCGTATTTACGAGCTCTCCGAAAGTCATATCAGGTACTGCACGCTTTAAATCAACTTTATTCGAGTTAAAAATAAAAGGTACAGCTGCGCCATCTACTGTATGCTGTCTAATAGGGCGGATTTCTATCTGTGCGACTCCGATGTTTTTCTTTTCTTCAATGGTATCTTTGGCAATGGCTCCATAGAAGTCAACAAGAATTTCTTGCTTTATTTCTGCTTCTGATATATCTATTTCAAAAACAAAATTAGCATTGATATTATCCCGTTTTTTTCCAGGTTTCCCCTCTGAGTTATTAATACTTTCAATTGTTTTCCCATTTTTACTTACTTCAAGCAAAGAACCTTGACCATTATTGTTTTCACAAGAGCATTTAATAATCATTCTATATTTCCCAGGCGCATCTATTTTAAATTTCTTTTGCCACTTAGCAGCGATTTCAGTGTCAAAAGCACCATTTTCGTGATCGTAATAATCTCGTTCGAAGATATTTGCTTTATGTTCCTTCTGCTCACCAGTTGTAAAATAATGCTTATCAGAAAAAATACCTCTTTGGATAAAATTTTTATCCTCTAATATCTCACCTGCGAGAATAAAACCTGCGTCCTTAAAGCCTTGTACCAATACATAAAGTAAATAAGGTACAGGATGTATGATATTTCTGTTTATACAGTCCCAGAACTCATTGGTTTCTTTTACTTCATTTCTGGGAAAATCCCATACTCCTTTTGTTTTTTGCACTCTATTATTGATGAAAGAATCGAAGTACTTATATCCTTCGCTTTCCAAGTCAAATTCATCGGTATAGAGCTTCGGAAAGTTGTAGTTTGTCTCGGGATATTTAAGCACAACAATCTCATTAGCGTGCTCATAAATATCATTTACAGTCTTCACTTCCAGAGGTAATTCAGATAGTTTTTTTTCAAAATTAGGAAGCTCCTCAAACCCTGAATCTATTTGAATTTTAGCAGTCTTATTTCTGAATTCTAAAAATTCTAGTTTTGCTCTAAGCATTTTCCCTTCAAAAATATGATATCCCTCGTGCTTTTGATGCAGGTTCGCATTTGAAAATGATGAGTATTGACCTATTTTGCTTAGGAAATTTCTATCGTAGTTTATGTCTACTGGCAAAGTGTATTTTGTCCATAAGCTATCTTTAAATCTGGGGTTTTCCTCTGTAAAATTAGTTCTTAGCCCAGATAGATCAAGTTCGAAATTACTGGTAATAAATTTATCTCTCATCTCTCAAAATTTTAAATTCTAAATCCATTTGAAATAAATTTTCTTCGCTGTTGTTTAGTTCATTTTTCTTTCCAACAGGGTAGGCTTTATACCGTTTATCATCTATGGTTATAAAGCAAATTCTACTCTTCAGTATATCTGTAATCAAATCAATCTCTTCTCTTAGAATCCATCCTGTATTAAGCACCAGAGTTGAAGAATAGGAACTACCATATTTCTCTTCTGTATGATACTTTGAAGCACCCAAAATATGCTCTAAGTCATCTTTGAAATGAAATTTCTTAGGGGCAGAAAACCAATCAAAGACCAGATTATCGGTTTCCCATTCTATGGATATTACTTCTCGATCTTCAGGGAAAGGCACAAACTTTAAAATCCCAGCCGAAATAATATTATTTTTCAGCTCGGGAATGAATTTACTTCTGTCAAAGAAGAATCTCTGTATATTATTTCCTTTTGGTAGCGCTACAAATCCTACTGTATATTTTCCTTTGAGGTTGTTGAAATCAGAATTATCTGTTAAGCTATCTATGGTTATAGACAACTCCGAATTATCAAAAGTTCTGCGCACAGGGTAGTTGGTAAAAAAAGGAAAACATTTTGGTTTTTTACCAGGCGCAAAGAGAACATTTCTTATTTCGGAGGTACTAAGCACCTTATCGTTTTCACTCATTTGGTGAAAGCTCATATTTACTACTGCTAAATTCATTAGTATAGCATTTTCTTGTTTTGAGAGATTTCTGCACCGTATAAAGAAATCTTGTACTTCATCACCAGGGAAGAATTCTACTTTATTATCAAAGAATGGAATATGATAAACCTGCTGCTCTCTATATTCCTCTCCATATCCTTGAAAAAACATATCCAAAACCATTTTTACATAAGTAGCAGCACCTTTGGTCTTTCTTACTTTAACTTTGTGTTTATCCAAGGCAAAATAATAAGCCTGCTCTTTGAAACTATGCTCGATATCTTGTGATACATTAAGGTTTATGGTAATATTTTTAGAAACATTCCCTGTTTGCAAGGTTACAAAATCTGAGTATGTTCCAGCATTAAGATTTGCGGAATCCTTGGTATAGATGATTAATTGATTGTTTTCTATGCTTGCGGAAGAGATGAAATCAGGTTTCTTCTTAATCTGTATATTCAAACCATTTGGGTTTGATATTTGGCTTACCAGTCTAATACTCTCGCTTGGTATTTTTTGTACGGACACATTAAAGACTTCGGGGTCTACATAGAATTGAGAAGTATCGTTTATGACACTTAAATTGATGCTCACCCTTTTTGTAGTTGTTCTTTTAGTTATACTTATAGCTCCTGTATAATTCCCAACAGAGTGATCAATCAGGGCGGTATTTTTCTTTAATGTTAGAATCTGCTCAGCACCATTATAGGAGCTGTCAAAACTTATGAAATCTCCTTCAGCTCGTGCATTAAGTTCCTCGGAAGTATATATTATGACCTGAGTATCTCCAGACAGAGATTCATCAGCTTTATTATAGGTAATGTTGTAAGTATTCTTATCAGTATTGAAAGAATCATCATTTGCAATTACTTCAATAGAGATGCTATAAGGTTCATCAAGAACAATTGTACAGTCCTCTAAGTATTCTAATCCTGGAGGAGTTTCCCAAAGACCATAAGCCTCTATGACAATGCTCATATGATGAGTTCCTGGAGGAAGATTATCTACATTCTGGAAATTTATAAGTACAGTAGCTTTTTCTCTTATATCACGGAATTTAAAGGTATCTCCCTCTAATTCCTCGGAAGTAATGTTTATAAAATCTACCCCTACAAAAGTTTTCTTAATCTTGTAGACATAGAACTGTGCACCTTTATAAACTTCATTAAGTTCTGGGAGTTGAATAGTTAGATTAACAGGAGAGGGGGCTGAGTCGCCCAATTTCCATTTTTTTGCTATATGAGCAGGTGAAAACTCCCAATCTCTAATGGGAACTTCTACATCACCATATTGTTCACACTCTGGATATCCATTCCAGTCTTCTCCCCACAAGACGCATTCTTGTACTGTTTTAGTCCTAATTTTCTTTGCCATAGTCTTTATTTTCTTCTGTTTCGTTCTTCTATTTTTTCAAACATTTTCAATGTTCGTTTAATTCTTTTTCCATTTTCAGCATTTTCTACAATCCAGGCATCTACGCCTTCATTTGCCAAGTCTTCTAATACTACGAGTAGTTTGTCAAGTACTGCAACCATCTCTGTATTATCTGTGCTTTGAGGTAATACAGAAGTAGGAGCGTCTGTTTTCTGGGATGTGGAGGATGTATACCCACCATCGGCAAAGCCTCGCGGTAAGTTTGTTCTCCCAGTTCTTATACTTTCCATCCAGTCTACTACATCCGCTACTACTGGACTTTCGAGCATCCATTTTGGAGTTACATATTCATTTTCGTGAACGATTCCTGCTGGTCGAAAGCCAGTACGGTCTGCCGAGCCAAAACCATTTCCAGTAAAGCCACCATCGGCAAAGGAATCTGGCTGAGAAAGCACAGTTGCAATCTGTGCAGCACCTAAGGCGCCTACGACTCCAGACATTATACCTGCTGTTACCCCAAAATCAACTTTAGGGAAATCTTTCCATATTCCCATAATTGCCTGTGCTGTGCTTATCGTAATTTGAGCTACAGCCATAGCCTTTTGTAGTTTTGCATTTTTATTAGCAAGCTCGGTTTTCTTTCTGTCGGTCTCTTCTTCCAATTCTTGAAGCCCTTTGTGGTATTGCTCCTGGTTGATGAGCCCTTCATTCAGTTGACTTAAGAGTTGCTTTCTCTTTTGGTTCTGCCCTTTCTCAAACTGTTTAAGCTCGCGAGCATTTAAGTTATTCTGTAATTTTGCAAAGGCTTCAAAAGCATTACTCATAGCCTGTACAGCCATTTTTACAGCTTTTATTTTACCTTCGGTAGTATCTAAGTTTTTGAAAGTCTCTTCCCAGTCGGCAGCTGAGAATCCAAGAATATCTATTTTACTTAACCTGTCGTTTCTCTCATCGTTTTTTTCTTTGTCCTCACCAGCTTTATTACTGGCTTGTGTGCCTCGTACTTTTTCATATTCTTCGGTTATTTTTTCGAGGTCCTCCTTTAATTTCTTTAGAGCCTCTTTGCTGAATGCTGGATCGTTTAGCATCTCTCTAAGTTTGCTCATTTGCTCTTTTAGAATTTTTTCCTGGTTAGCTAATACTTCTCGGTCCGCCTCTTCTCTCAATATTTTTTTCGCTTCTTCGAGCGTTCGTATATTTTTAAATTCAGCCTCTGTAAGTTCTACATATTTCAAGTTTGTTAACTGAATCTGTGCATCAGAAAAATTTTCTAAATCATTGATTTCTGTTTCTCGTTTTAGGCGTTTTTCAGCTATATCTTGTGCATCTGCTTCGGCTTTTTCTTTAAAAGTCTTTATCTCCCATTTTGTACGGATTTCATTTAGCTTGTACTGGTGCGTTATTTCAGCCTCCTCCTTCAGCTTATTATTTTCAGCTACTGCTCGCAAATTTGCTTGTTGTACTTTTCTTTCAGTATCAATTGCAGCCGTATAGTTGGCTTTTGCCTCGGGAGATGTACTTTTATTTCGTTCCTCCTCAAGTGTTTTTATTTTATTATTAATATCCTGATTTGCTTGTAGGATTTCCTGGTTTCTTCGCTCTATATCATCTAATCGGCGTTGGTGAGAGAGGTTTTCCTGCTCTTCCTCTTTCTTTCTGGTTTCGTCTTGTATTTTGAGGATTTCGTCTTGCTGTTGTCTGTGAATATTTTGTATTTCTTCATTTGCTTTTTGCAGGTCTTCCTGGCTTTTTCTTAGAGCTTCTCGAGAAGATTTTTTACCGTCATTTTCTGAGCCTTTTTTGGGAACTTTATTAGCTACTACAGCACTATTACCAATACCTGTATTATTAGAAAGACTTGAATTAATTGTACTTGGAGTTTCTTTATACATTTTGGTTAACTCATCTTGAAGATATTGTATTTCCTCAGCGTTACTTTGTAGTATTTCATTTCTCTCTTCATAAAGATATGCTACATTATGCATCTTATGTTTAGCTGCTAATTCTCCGTATTCTTTTTTCCATTTTTCATACTGTTTAAGCATATTTTTATCTAAGTTGCGTTCATCACTTGTTGATGATACTTTCCAGAACCATCCATCATATCCAGCAGCTTCCATAACAGGTTTATTTTTTAAATCTTCTCTCTCCGATACAGCTTTTTCTAATTTATCTTTTAAAACTTTTGCACGAGCATTCTTATATAGAGAATCTGTATAAGCGTCGATAGCTTTCTTTGCTTCGAGCGTATTAATATTTTCTAAAGTTAAGTTACCTAAATACTCTGGAGAAATTTCATTGAGTTTTTGAATAGCTTTTAATCTTGCCTCTTTACTTGCTGTTTCATCTCTTACAACTTTTAGAAGACTTTCAAGCTCTGTTTTTTGTTTAGTAAGACTCTGATTTGTCTCCTTATTGATATCATTGAAAAGTTTCTGTTTTTTTGTTGCCTCATCTACACTGTTAGCATAGGCTATATATCCTGCTATTGCAGCTGCCAATAATCCAAGAACTAATCCTAACGGATTAGCCATAAGTACAGAATTATATGCGATCATAGCATTTCTGGCTCTATTAGTATTGAATGTGACAAGAGCTAAAATAATATTGTAGGTAGCAGTTGCAGTATTGATTACTCCTTGTTGTACAGCTCTTGCTTTCTCTACAATTGTATTTAAAATAGTCGCTTTTGTTACATTACTCATCATTAACGCAGTAAGTTTTAGTCCTACCTGGTAGCCAATTAATGCAGAAGCTACAATTTTAATAATCTGCCAAAGGAAAGTTAATTTTTCGGTAAAAGCATTTACACCATCAGTAGTTTTTTTGGTTACTCCAAGAAATGAACCTATTGCTCCTATTACATTATCAAAAAACTCCATTAAATGCGAACTTAGGAAGTCGTTCCAGCCATTTTTGAGTTTTTGTAATATTGCTGCAGTGTTATTATTCTTAACATTAAATTCATCATTAAGAGAGGTTGCTTCTTTCATCAGTACATTTGCATTCTGCATAGCTACACGGAACTCATCTGTTCTGTTAGCAGCAGCTCCCACTGCCTTTTGTACTTCCAAGGAGTTAATTTTTAAGCTATCAAAAATTTTTGCAGTTTCATCTGCAGGTACATTTCGCATCCCTTGTGCAAATCTTAGGAAAAATTCTTCAGGATTGGTATTGAAGAGTTCTGTTGCTTCTTTAGTAGACATATGCATAGACTGAGCAAACAATCCAAGATTTTCACCTGCTATTTTCATAAAGTTGGAGAATCCAGAAGCCGCAATTTGTGCATTAACACCACTTTCTTCAAATGCAGCTCCTAACCCTAATACTTTATCAATGGCAGGTTTCATAGCATCTGGCATTGAGCCTACTCTCAGGGCAAACTCGGAAATATTATCCTCACTTGCTGTTCCAGAAGCGGCAAGCCCATTGAGAGCAGAACCAACTTCATTAATAGCCTCTGCGTAAGGCTTAGCTTTAGTCTCATTAAATAATCCTTTTATTTTACCAAGGTCCTCTACTACTTTTTCCAATCCTCCACTATAAGAATCTCCCAGAGCTACATAGGCTTTATCTACTTCTTGTACAAAACTTTCTAATTCTTGTTTTGGAACTCCTAATCTACCACCTACTTCAGTAATTTTCAATCTATCCAATTTAGAGGTTCGGGTATCCATTTTATCAAAAGCCTCCCAAAGATCCTTCACCTCATTCAGTGCCATTCCAGTAGTTTTTTGTACATCAGCCATAGCATCTGATATCTTGATTAACTCTGTAGCAGTTTCAGAAAGTTTACTTGTAAATTCTTCTATAAGATTTACAGAGAGCATATTTTTTGCCACACTACCAAAATCCAAAAATTTTTTTGCAAGCCTTGATAACAAACTTGGAGTTTCATTTAACTTACCATTTACAAGCTGTATTTCTTTTTTTACCTTCTCAAAATGCCCTCTTGCTTCTTTTAGTTCGGCTGTCTTTCTTATAAACTCTGCTGTACCAGGCGTAAGTTTTTTTAATTCCCTCTCAAGTTTTTTTACAGTACCAGCTAATCCATTAAAGGACTGCTCTACTTCTTTTCCAGAGACTTTTAGTACGATGGTGGATGTTATTTGCTTTGCCATTTATATTATTTTGCTGCAATTTGGCAAACAGGAGTAAAATAACAAAGGACAATAAATTTATCTTTAGGTATAAAAAATCCAGACCTTTTAAAGTCTGGATAAAAAAAAATAACAGTATTCTAATGGGTTATTTCCCCTTTATAAGCCATTTAAGTAAATATATAATAATTATAACTTCTATAATATAAGCCCAATTTCCCATCGGTCCTCTTGATAACATACCAAATGTTGGGAACATAACGAATAGAGCCATTAAAAAAAATATAAATCTTCCTCCTGCTTCCATAGTTTTTTATTTTTCAAATTGTTTTAAATTAAACACTAATTCTTCGCCCAATTTTTCGAGTCTTAGCCTGCCAACTTCCTGTGTAACGAAGTCTAAAACTCCACTTTGCTGTATGGCAGTATTTATAAATGGCTGAGCTTTCATTCTGAAATAGTGAGTACCAAAACTATAAGTTTTGCTTTGGGGCTTGGTTCGGGTTCTCTCTGAGCCCTTTCTTATGGTATCTACACCATAGTGCTGAACGAAGCCGTGCTTTGCCATTTTTACCGATAAAGACCTCATATAGATATGCTGGTTACCATCTTTTTTCTTTCCATAGCGTTTGAGGTTTGCTGTAACAGAAACCTCTTTTAGAGAAATCTGCCCCTCTTTGCGATTATAGTGGTCCGCAAAAGATTGGGTATGGCTTTTTAATGCAGAAGTAAGCATCTGCTCTGCCTTTTTTGCAATATCTAATTCGCCTCTATATTCCATTTTTATTAAAAAGGCGGTTAGCATCTGTTGGCTAACCGCCATTTATATTTATTGGTTTGCATACAGCACCCAGCAAAATACCCTCCCTACTTCTACTTCATCATATTCTGGTGGGATGCCTTTATCCTTATCTCCTGCGAAGATACACACTTTTTCTGTGACTACTTCTAAGGAGGTTTGGAAATTTTGTTCTTTCATTATTTGAAAGATATCGTGCTCATCTATGGGTTCTTTGGGTATCACCCCTCGGAACAATTCTAATAGCTGTAAGGTACTCATCAGTGTTTTTTTTCTACCATTATCGGTGGGAGAGTACCATTTCAGCAGAAGCTCGGTAATATAAATTTTATAATCTTCCATAGTCTACTTTTTCCTCGAGGAGGTAGTCCATATTTGCATTTACAAAGAGAAATTTAGCAAACGCTTCTCGATGTATCTTAAAGATTTCTTGGAGCTTTATTATATCGTCGAGTAGACGATTAATCATATGGATATCCTCAGGAAAGACTTCATCCTCGTTAAGGATTTGATTTTTTGCATCCAGAATTCTGCTGATGAATTTCTTATCATCTTCTGCCCTTCTAAACATATTTGAGAGCTGCACTGCCAGTTCATAATTAAAGTCTTCCATTAGATTACATATTTTAGTGTGAAAAGATCTACCATTTTTCTGTGGGCAGCTTCTATGGTTTGCCCATAAGCAAAAGCAGACTTGCCCGTTTTCTCGGAAGAGAATCTTACTTTATAGCCTCCTGTAGAGAGTTTTACTATATAGAGGTTTCCTTTGTTCCTCTTGGTAAACTCAGTGAGGTTAAACCTGGAGCGAATCTCATCCGTCTCTGGATCTATATACCAGTCTTTGGCTTTGTCGCTTGGCACATTATTGCCGATATAAGGCAATAGCCTTATTTTGTCTGCAAAGGTCCTTGTTTTTTTGATTCTGGCAACTCGGCTACTACGCTTTGCCTTTGTTGCATTTTTTTTCTGATGTAACATAATTATAAAATAAATAACTCCGAGTGGGTGTTGTTACATCAGTGGCTTTCGCTTTTGATTGTATAGCATTACTGCTATACGACACCTTCGGAGTAGATTATAAATTAATATTTTAGTTTGCTATTTATACAGCATAGCCACTGATGTAACGATGCAAATGTACAATAAAAAAATAACTGTGCAAGTTTTTTGGTAAAAAAATCCCCCCTGCATAGTGCAGGGGGGGTATAGCTCTAAGAAGCTATGAACACATTTTCAGCATAAATATAATAGCTAATATAGCAATTATAATAACCATACAGCCTTTAAGAGCCTCTGAGTTTGATACTTCTTCGAGTTCCTTTTTTTGTTTAGCAGTTTCCTCTATTACTCTATCTATATTAGGATTTGTTTCTGCTTCTTTCCAAAACTTATAGAGATTGTATTTCAGATTATTAAAGGTCTGTAATCCATTTTTATGCTCAGATTGTATATACATTTCTTGCTCTAATCCTACATCATCAATGTATTCAAAAATTAGATATGATAGTGTATTAACCTGTTTTTTCTTCCAAGCAAAAGCAAATATACCTACTAATAGTAGTCTTTTAAAGCCTATTCTTTTTTCTATTGTGGTTTGATCTTCTACTGAAATGTTTTTTATCTGTTCTTTTTTCAAAGAAAAGAAAACATGATTATTATTACTTGTATTAAGAAAATCAATCTTATCTTTTTTAGGGTCAAAAGAGACAAAACAAGGAGTGTCAATATTTGGGATACCATGTATATATTTTATTTTAAGTAAAATAGGATTTATTTGCTTTATTTTCAACAGTGTATTAGATGCTATGCCTAGCGATGATGAAATATCAGCACTTACTTCTGGAGGGCTCCCGCCAAATAGTTCATATTTTCGCTGAGCTACAATCATTTTTTCTTTTTCTAAGTTTGAATTAAAATCTTTGTCAGCTTGTTCTTCCTTTTCATCAGAAGAATACATATCATAAAATTCTTCTATATACTTATCAGAATCTATGTTTTGATCAGAATAGACACTTACATCTACAATTACAGATGCCATATCACTTTCCTTTTGTAGAAGTTTTGTTACTTTAGCTTGTATGCTAAAAATAGTAGAATTGCTAACAAAAGGGAGTAATTCTGATGATTCTTCCCTGAAGAAACTACCGATTTCTTCACTTCCATTATAAGCAAATACATCAGTATATCCATTTGCTTTTTTCTTTGCTTTGAGATTTAATTCAGAACCGATACCTATTTTACTTATTTCCCTTTGATAATACTTATACCCAAATAAGGCAGCATTTACATAATAAATTTGTTTCATTAATCAGCTTTTTAATGGCGTAAATATACGAAAATCCCACACAAGTTGTTTGTGTGGGATTTTAAATAGATAGAGGCTAAACCTCTACAAAACCGAGATGTTTAAACACGGAGGTTTTTACCACCTCGCCGTTCACCTCTTTCTCTACGCTCACTCGCTCCGAGAAAGCATATAAAGGTTGCACACCACGAGATTTAAGCGCGGTTTCCAAAGCTCCCATTAAATAAGGTGCTCCACCTATCATAGCATGAGTAGCATCGTGTGTCAATGCTATACCCGCTATGAGCTTAGCTCTCGTTTCAATGTCATCCTTTGATGGTATTGCTGTAAAAGTTAGCGCATCAAAAAGTACGCTATCTTTTGGCAGGTCAAACACTCCTGCTTCTTTCTGTTCAGCACTCGCTGGGTGCTGAGTTAAGTTAATGATTCGTTTCATAATTAATATAATTAATTATCATTTTTCTAATTTCTTTTGTCAACCTATCAAAATCTTCCAAATCAGGGACAAATTCCCTATAATCTTCTAATTCTTCCATAAGCTCTTCCAATGAGGTTTCTCCTTCATAATCTTCAAGGTCTCCCTCTCTGTCCCAAATAACAACACTTTCGTATAGTTTTTGGGTTTGTCTATCAATATAAAGAGAGCGTTCTTGTATTCTTTTAAAATCAACTTCCCCCCAGTAATCTATGTCATCCTCTTCCCTAAACTTAAAGGAAAAAGTTACCAAATGGGAAAAGTTTTTAAAATAATCCCTGTTGGCATCTGTTATTGTTATTTCAGATGCTCTTGGTGTTTTCAAGTCTCTGATAATTCTTGTTGTTTGCATAATGATATTTTTTTAATGTTAATAATATTTCAAAAATTCCTTATGGTGCGATTAGTATAAAAAAGAAACGATGTAGTAGATAACCCATTCGGTTTGCTCGAGTTATCTACCGCTGTACCATCCAGACCGAACAATTTAACGCCAATCAAAGCTACCTGAGCAAAAGCCTGTCGGGGAATCAAACCCCTCCTTTTTAGTGTTATTACTATTTCTGGTGGTTACGATAGTAATAACTCGGCAAACCTGCTGACTCGCAACTTTTGCTTCACTTTGAACTATACCCTGCGTTAAACCTGTGGGGTGCTCGACTCCCCCTACATCGTTTAGGATATAATTTCTACCTTATCACCCGCTGGTAGAAAACGGTCTTACACATACCTATCTCGGGATTTTACCGAGCTTTACAAGGGGTGCAACCTCGCAGTAGAGGAAATCCTAATCTTTTACAACGACTTTTATTGCACCTTTGGTCGCCAACCTTTTTGCATCCATTTTCGCACTGAAAGGGCAGTGTATAGACCACTCGCTGTTTAAATAGCATCTTTCTTCTGTCATCAGCAGCCAAGAAAAAATGCCCAGCTTCTTTGTTTTACGCGAAGTCCCTATACCGACTTTTCGCAACCAAATTACCGCTTTGGGGGACTCTCACCCTGCGGGCTATTTCTTTCTTTTAGGTAATAGCACCATCAGTAAAATTAATAAGATTTCTCAAATGCTTTGATACTTTCTTATCTCTTTTGACGCTGCAAATATATAATGATTTATTGGTATTTTGCAAATTTTAAAGCGTTTTGCGATGAAAAAATTTTACATTTTTACTTATGTATCTGAAAATCAGACACAAAATTTTCATTCAAATAATTGTTTATATTTGCATTTTAAATCATTAAGTTATGAATAGAAGCATAAAGCAATTATATGTCATTATAAAAGACAATAGGGTATTGGTTTGCGAAAGCAATTTAAAAGACCTTGTAAATAATCTACCTGCTGCAATTTCGGGCATCAGGGTGTATGATTATTACAGGCGTCAATTTCTTAAATCGGATTATTTCGTATTGGAATTTAATCGGGAGTATATTTTCCAGAAGATAGTTTATTAGTTATTATAAAAAAGCCCCACCGAAAAGGTGGGGTTATTTTATTCCTTACATTCTAATTTCACTGATATTTCAAGAAAATCACAAATTTTAAGGATATTATCTACGCCAGTATTCATTTCATTATTCAAAATTCTGGAAACTGTACTTATGGGGCAGTTAAGAAATTGAGCTATTTTATAGTTAGATACATTCTTCTTTTTCTTTACCTTATTTATTTTTTTTATAAGTTCTAATCTTGTCATTATTATTTATTTACAATTGAAAATTCTTTATTTTTAAATAATTCTGCTAAGCCACTAAGTTGTTTTAGCCTTAGAAGCTCATCGGCATCCATCCCAATATTTTTCAGTATCCAAGCATCAGACATTCCAGATTTAGTAAGCTCGGAGACTATATTGGTCATTAGTTCTATGGAGTGACTCCCCCGAGCTCTATTGTGCCGTATAGTAGAAGCCATTCTATTACTGATATCTTTATCTATGACTACCACGGGCAGGCACCCATTTTCTCGCTCATAGATATCTTTATGGGTTTTCATAACAGTATAGCGATGGAAGCCATCTACTATTTCGTATTTGTCAATCTCTGACAAGTAGTAACAAACAATGGGCATAGTATATCCGTCTTCTTTTATAGACTGATATAGTAGCTTCATCTCTGGTGGAGCTACAGCATTTGGGTTATAGCTGTTCGCTTGTATTTTTTCAATAGGAATAGCCTTTACATTATATACAGGTGATTTCATTATAAAAGATTTTTATATTTTTCAATTATGTTTTTTCTCATTGCAATTTCGTTTTTTGTTTGGGAGAATCCCATATACTTACATAGGTGATCATTCTTCATTATACAGATACACATTCTTTTATAGGTAGGCACCAACTTAAAATCCTTAATATCTATATCATCTATGTATTCCATTCTTACAGGAAGTTTTGTGGTTTTATAGTTGGATGTTTCGCCAACTTGAATTTCAATTCCTGCATTTTGTAGCTCCTGAATAGTTTCGCTGTCAAGTACACCTCCCTTTTCTCTCCAGAACTTAATAGAGGTTTGTAGCTTTGACAGGTAATTCTGCCGAGTTTCTTCTGGCAAGGTATCGAGTAGAAAATACATATAACTCTTCCAAGAATGCCCAGCGGGGAGAGTGATAGATTTCCACCCCATTGCTGTAGTCCCACCGTATATTCCAGTGAAATTTACACCATTCACTCGACTTACTAATTTCCCCCAAGTATGAGGCTCTATTACACGATACAGAGATAGTGTTTCTTGTCCCTCGGAAAGGAAAGGAGAAGCCACTCTCATTTGATCAATCCCTACACCTGCTTGATACATTAAATCATACAGTTTATTGTAGGGGAAATTAAATTTTCCATTTGCCACCCAAACATCTTCGGTAATCCAATCAAATATGGGATACATATTATAGACTCCTTCACAGATTTCCTTAGAATATTTCCAATCCTTATATTTTTTATAGTTTCTATCTGAGTGTATGGCTCTCCATCGGTGCAGGCTTTCCTGTGTTCTAATACCTACTAAAATAGCTGTTTTCTTAGCTTTATTCTTTTGGTGCAGCCATTTGGAGAACTGAAACTGAAAATCATAATCCCACATATTTTCATTAAAGAAATCAAACTGTTCCCTGGTACAGGCACTATCGGGCAGAGGTCTTACCCAGATGTCTTTTTTATCTTCTTCCCAGGGGCGCCAATAGGGTTGGGTCATACTGGTACAGGTGGAAACCTTGAACGGTACGCATACTCTATATACCTCTAAAATATCAGAATTAGAATTTAGCATTTCATCTACATAGGAGGTGGTTAATTCATATTGAGCCTCATAATCCAGATGTAAAACACTGATTTTTCTATTAAGGTTCTTATCCCTGATATATTTTATACAAAGATTAAGCAGAACGCCTGAATCTTTTCCTCCAGAGAAAGAAATACTAATATTATCAAAGTCATTGAAAATAGCTTCAATGCGTTTCATTGTTGCTTCATATACATTCATAATAATTTCTTTAATTCTTCATTAGATATGTTTTTAAAATACTCTATCATTCCTGTTTTTTTTCGAATATTTTTGTCAATCATATCTTCTAATCCAACATCACCAGTAAAATCATAATAGGATAAATCCTCCTTAGAAGTTATTCTGGCATTTCTTGCCTTAGCTTGATTTCGTCTTGCCCAGTCCCAATCTTTATCAAAAAATATCATATGATTAAATTCTGGGAGATTATGTCCATAGCTATCCATCGAGTAGCTTAATACAATTGCATTTGGATATCTTTTTTTACAGGCTTCCTTACTGGCTATATATTTACAAAATATTATAGATTTATTCTCTGGAATGGTTTCAAAAAGATTATCTAACTCTTTAAATTTATTTTCTGTAATACAGTACGAATGTTGCATTTTCTGAGTCATTTCAAGAAAAATATTATTGTTTTTTAATTGTAGGAGTTCATTGTCTAAATATTTCTCCTTCAATTGATTGTATATTTTTCTATCATCATCAGAAATCTTATAGTTTACTACATTATATATCTGCTTTACATTTAAGGTCAAATCACACTCAAATATAAAATCTCCAATAACCCTATAGAGAAAATCTATATTTTCATAGCCTGTAATGTATTCCTTTTTTATTTCCTTATAGCTTCCTATTCTTTTGGTCACCGTCATATATCTGACAAAAGTATCTTTAAATTGACTGTAAGTCATTTTTAAAATCTTAGGGGAAAGGAACTGCATCTGAGGGTATATATCCATCAGATTTTTGGTAAAAGGAGTACCATTTAAAATGACCTTATATTCTGCAAGTTCTGATAACTCTAATAAACGACGAGTTCTCTTTGCATCAATATTCTTTATTTTAATGCTCTCATCAACAAATATGAAAGGCTTTTTTGCCTTTTCTATCTGTGCCCGAAGTTCTATATAAATCCTATCGGATGCTTGTATACTTTCTATACCCACAAAAATAGTTTGAGCATTTAGCCCACCCCATTTTTCCACTTCATCTTTTATAGATGAGATACTGTCATCAATAGGATTTATTATTCTGTATGGAGCAATCCATACAAATAAATCTACATCAGGTACAGAATTTCCCAACATTACAGCTACTCGAGTTTTACCGCTGCCCATTTTCATAAATAAAGCTCCGACCTTATTTTTTATAAGTTTCTTAAAGGCTTTTGCTTGATTTGGGGTGGTTTTCATCTTTTTAAATCTTGATCTATTTCCACCTTTGTATCTTGGGAAATTCTTTCAGGTATATGCTCTTCTATAATAAGCTCTGCATCTTCTATGGTTGGTTCAATACCAAACTTATCAATATACAGCCACGATGGAATAACAAAGCTCCCTGCTATTTTCCGATTTACAGATAACTTTTTTACAAGTGATTTCGGAAACCAATGCTCCTGATTATAAGCCCGAATAAGAAAGGATTTTTGCGTTTCTGCTCTGAGTTTATCAAATTCAACTCTAACAGTCTTGATTTTCATTTTGTATATTTTTTATTAATTCATACACTTCATTCTCAACTGCGGCTTCCTGGGTTTCAATCCATTTACAAGGCTGGGAAGGGCATATTATTCTACAATTTACAATGAAATCTCCATCTATATTTTGATAAATATAGGTTGTGGTTTTCATTTTTTTTGTATTGTAGCCAAAATCTACATATAGCCTTTTCAAACCATGCTTTTCCCACAAATAAGAAAAACGGATTTTTTCCTTAAGTTCTTCTATTGTCATGATAAAATACTTCCTACTATTAAATTATTAAAACCAGTCAAAAATATAATCATGCTTCGGATTATATTCCGCAGTCAATCTATTATACATAAGTGGCAGGTTAAACTCAAAGTGTCCGTGTGTGATAGTAAGAGCTTCATTATTTCTACCTTGTTGTTTTCGTTAAACCTGATGTACGCTTCATCAAGGTTTGAATATAATTTGCTCATTCTTTTTTATTTTAATTGTTTGAAAATTAGCCCCCGCAGGGGCTTTTTTGTTTAGTTTTTTAATTTTATTATTGTGTAAAAATTGGAGCCTAAAGATTGATTTTCTTTCTCTTCTTCAATCTCTACATTATAATTATCTGAGATTTCTTTTTTTATTTCTTCAGATAATTTTCCTTTTTTATAAAGGAATTTGTCATTTTTAACAAAATTTAATTCTTCATATTTCAAGGATATTTTATATAAAGGACTATTTGTATCAAGAACAAAGAACCTTATAAATCTATCCCCATCGGAATAGCATAATTCCCCTTGACATTGAAAGGCAAACCAAAGTTTATCTCCTTTTAAAGAAGTAGCCTTTATAGGATGTCTTTCTTTTAAGTTTATATCCTCTATTTTATCAATACCTTGATAAAATTCAGAATATTCTGAATTCTCATAACTCTTAGGAGATTGCCAAAATATTGTTTTACCAACCATTTTTTCTAAGTTCTCTATTTCTAATAGAGAAAATTTTTTATTTTCCATTTTATTTTTTTTAAAGTAGCCCCCGAAGGGGCTTTGGTTTATTTTTTTAATTTGTTATATAATTCTTTTGTTTTTCGACAATCCTCTATATACAGGGGATCATTCTCATCTGTATAATTGGATACATTCTCGTATAACCAAGGATAATCACTATCCAAGATTATCACTGCCGATTCAGGATTACTGAATCGGTATTTCGCCCATTGTTGAGCAGCTTCTAAACTTTCTCCCCTATAAGAATGACGGGCGATTTTACCTTCGTACTGTCCTCCCATAGGGACTAATGCTGTGAAATCTTTAAATGTATTCATTTCTGTAAGTTTTAATTGTTTTAATGATGCAAATGTACATATAAAAAATAATAGTTGCAAATATGCAACCATTATTTTTACATCTTTTTTAAATTTAATTGATTAACAAACCTTATTTATATCCTTCCAATCATCGGGATTTACACTTAGGCTCTGTATATTTTTTATTTGAAAACTTACTTCTACACCAAATAGCCCCACGCCATCAAGCTCTACGGGAGTTATCTCTACAGAGTTTTTAATAAATGCAGTATGTAAGAAATGATTTGGGTTATTGCTGTCCAATCTCATTCTGGCAACTACTTTTATTGCTAATGCTTCTGCTTTATCTATGGCGGTATATTGAGACTCAAAGTCATCAGGTGGTATATCATTAAAGATGATACCGAAGTTCATCTTGCGCACGGCTACATTACTTAAGTCCTCACCATCCATTCCCATAGAGTAACCAAACAGGGCAAGACACGGAGATTGAAAGTTATTAAAACTGGATTGTTTGTTATGGAGTTCCCTGGCGAAGTATCCAGAGAAATCATTTATAAAATGGGATTGCTCTACCAAATTACGGAAATAATCTTTTAGTTTAAGATATGAACTACTTTGTCGCATCGGCTTTTATTTTATGAATTTTCTTACTTTCTAAAAAGGCATTAAAGAAGTCATACACTGGGGTTTTCTGGCATTCTTTTAAAGTGCCTAACAGTCTAAGCTCGTCGGCAGCCATCATTACAATAATCTGCGAAAATGGAGTATATTTCTTCTTTGTTTTGAAGACGGGCTTTATCTCATCCTCTATCTCATCTTTTTTGGGCTGAAATATGCTGGGATAAGAATCAGCTATGTACATTCTAACAGAAGAGAAAATAAAAGCGATTCTCTCGGCTTCTTTTAGAGAAATTTTGTCGGTAATTTTAGCAATTGTTGGTAGCTTTTGCTTATCAAATTCTTCATTTGGGAGTTTATATAAGCTGGCAACCAATTGTCTTAGGTGAATTTCTCTTTTGTCAGCTTGTTCTTTATCGCTGTATCTGTAAAGAAGAGTATCACAAATGGAGAATTGTTCAGCCGTCAAATCTCCAATTCTTGGTGCTGGTTCTGACAATCCTTTTATTTTAGGAAAGATATAGAGCTTGGGCTTTTCAAGAATAAATTCCAAAGGCTTCTGAAATATGGAAATGGGTACTTGTCTTAAAATCTTGCGCATATGTAAGTACTGCCAGATATTTCGCTTTTTCATCAGCATAATCTGAACTATTTTTACGAAATCCTCAAAGAAATCCTCTGAATCTACTTTATTAATGAGGTGGATGAGTTCTCGCTGTTGGTAGTCTGTCATTTCCTCCCAGCTTGTAGGTATTTTTATTTTCATCCTGTATAATATTTCCACAAATATCATCCTTTTTCTATCCGAAGTAAAGGACATATTTATAGAAAGTATTCAACGATAAAAATCTAAATTTTGGAAGCAAACAACTTTGATTACGAAATCTGGAAGCTCCTACCTGCCATTTGCAAAAATGTCTGTTTTTTGCAAATGCTATTGCTTTCATTTGTTAAATCGTACAAAAACGCAAATGGCTCTGTTTTAAAAAGTTAAAACCTCTACTGTTAAATGTTATAAGTAGAGGTTGTTAAATGTTATAGGCACTATTTCATATCATCATACTTTTTTAAAATCTCCGCAACGCCTTTCAGGAGCTCCTCTTTTTTCATTTGGTAGCTCTGCATATCGAGCGCAGAGGTAATAAAGCAGATTTCCCATAGAACTGATACACCCGCCCCGAGATTAAGAATGCCGAGCCTCTTATGCTGTGAAACCTTTTCGGACTTTACTCCTCTGTTATTTATGCCGAGCACCTTTGCCGTAAGCTGGCAAATCTCGGATGCCATTTTGTACGATAAGGAGCTTTTATTTTGAAAATCCCTATCATTTACAAAACATTCAGTGCCACCAGCCGTCGGGCTTCCTGCATTAAAATGAATATCGAGCAATACCGAGCCGTCGCCTGGCTTTATACGGCTTTGATACTGCCGATTGGTCTCGTAGTCTTTGTCCATTATCAAATCCTCCGCTTTGGAATGTCCAGCAATGATATTACGAGCTTCCTTTGTTAAATCTGCTTCTTTGTAGCCATTAGCTACGGCACCAGCATCGGCATTATGATGCCCTGCTGATGGATAAATTTTTGTTGGTGAGTAAATCATAATTTCGTTTATTTTATTCTGTTTTTTAGAAATCCGAGCAATGCCCATAGAATTAATGAGAGCAACGCAATAGCGCTTACCACTATCCCTAAACCTTGAAAGAAACTACCCTTTTTATCAGTCTTTTTAGCTATATGCTTTATGGTTTCTTTCTTTTTTTGAGCCTTTACGGTATTAACCTTGCCCGAGAGCTCGGTTTTATCCTGTATAATTTCCTTTTTTTGCTCGGTTTTCTTTCTCTTACTGATATGGAGTTTAGCATTTGTTTGGCCATGTAAAATCCTGCCATTATCATTAATGATAAATTGTGCAGGCACTCCATTAATAGGCTCAATGTCAAAATCAAAATCATCGCTTAAATTATAGGTTGTTGCTTCCGATTGCTTTATCGTGGCCATATTATAAGTGCTATCTATGGCCGTTTTAGTCTCGGTACTATTTTCCTTTACCTCTTTTACTTTTTCTACCCTTCTCGCTCCGCATTGTACCGATAAATGAGCTACAATTAGCCCAAGTAGCACAAGCCTAAATGCCTTAGTTACTCGTTTCATTTCTGTTTGCTTTTTCCTTTAAAATACTTAAAATTTCATCTGTTAGTTGTTCCTTGTTCTTCACGGCTTTAAGCAAGGTTTTAAGACTATTCTCTACCTGCCTGCGCTGCTTTGCCTCTGCTTTCTCCATTACCGATTTTCCCTCTACTAAAATCAGTATTATACCTCCGAAAATAGTACCTATCGGCGCAATAGATAGAGGGTATGGAAATATAAGGGGCGTAATCATATCGAGGAAATCAAACAGGCACGCAAATACCAGCATTCCGTAGTAAAATGTTACCTTTTTAATCGTCCTTGTGTAGCCCTGAGAGGTCGTGCATTCGCCTAAGCTCTTGGCTTTCCTTACTCCAAAATACAGGTCTATCAAAATAGCTATCAAAACCGCCATCCATACCCCAGAAATCGTCAGCAATTGGAATTTCCAATTCGCAGCATTCCCGTTTATTAAATCTGCTATCATTTATATCAAATCTTCTATCAAAATTCCACTATGCTATTTTTACAATGGTCTTTATCCAGCCAATCCAAGAGATTAGCCAGTATTCGACCTCTTTTAGAAAGGGTACCAAGTCTTTGATTTTTTCCAAGAGCAGATGAGATAGTCTCACCCTCCCTACCAAAAGGATAACCTCCCGATGTTCTCAATTGAGCATTCCAGAGGGTACGAAATTCTCTATTCCCCCAGATGTCAAGGTTAAGAGCTGTATTTCGGTAGTAGCCTTTGGTATTACCTCGCTGTTTTCGCACTTGCCGACGGTTTAAAATTGTCAGAGGGATGATGAGAAACACTGCTATAAGTAGCAGGATAAATCCTTGTAAATTCTTCATTTCTCAATTTTTTAATCTTTAATTCTCACAATTTCCCAATCGGAGGCTTCTGTAAAAAACATCCCTAATCCAGGTGCGCCACCTAATCCATCCACACACTCTTTTTGAGTAGTAATTAACAACCCTTTTCTAAAAAGTTCGTTTATGTACTCGGTTTCAGATTTAAATTTTGAGCGGTCTAATTGTAACATTTTAGAGAGGGTATTCACTTCATCGTACGAGTAGGACTTTAAATCCCTATACATAGAACTTAGCACAATTTCTTCTTGTGTGGTTACCTCCTTGCCTTGTTCATTGGTTTCGGTTCTATTGGTAATATCGATACAGCTGTCTTTAATTCTGAGGCTGTACGATTGCTCTGCTACATTATTTTGAATGAGGTCAATTTCCATTTCTATGAAGCCTAAGAATTTCGGTGGAAATTGTTTTTTTGTCTTTGTTCTGATGGCTATTTTCATTATGGTATTATTTTATAACTGATTTTTAATTTTATATTTGAGTTTTTTTCATTATGAATATTAACAGGTTTTTTAAGTTTAATTATTGGAAAATAATTTCCAAAAGAAGGTTCTGAAGAAACAATGTGATAGTATAAAATATCAGCTGCATAAATTAGAATGTTCAAAATGGCATCTGTTTTTATAATAAACACTGAAAAAGATTTTTGTCGAGTGTATGTGTTCCAAGTCATATAGGCAATAGGAGTGTAACCAAAATGCCCTGCTTGACTAAAGTTATTATACTCCACACCCGCAACAGGGTTTAAATCTGTATTTCCTATTCCTACAACATTTTTTAATACGGAGGCAGACGCATCAATAACATCAATTTTAACCATCCAGTCTTTGTCGTGAGGTAAAATCTTTTTTCCTTGTAAGGTTAATAAGTCGGTATTGGTATCATAACCAGGCGCCGTTTTAAAATCATCATTATTAACTACCAAATGGAGTAACCCATCCTCTGAAACGCTACATTTATCTTTATGAAGTCCTCCCAAGGTTTGGATTTCTTCATAGTCTGCTTTTCTGAATGGAGTAAAGGGCTGAGATCCATAATTTAAAAGATATTCTTTGACTTTTTCTCCGAACTGTGTGGTTTTTATATCTCTTGGTACAATGTGATTGACGATTATGTTGGTGTTTTGCATTGAGAGATTTAGGAAATTCCTTTTAGGGATTATTCCCATCGTACCATCGTCTCGCAGAACTACTTCTTTGGTAAAGGTAGCGTCGTGATCAGCGTTTATCAGACCTGTGATACGGTAGGGATTTCCCATCGTATTCCAATTATATGGCGCGTTTTGGGTGAAAGTTCTCGTCGCATCGTTGGTAAGGTCTGCGTTTGCAAGGTTTTTTTCCAATTTATTTTTCCAAGCAGTTATATTTTCATCTGTAAGTTCAGAAGAGTCGGTATTTGCTTTTGAATCAAATACTATTTTAAAGCAATCGCGCATATTTTTTTCAGTAATAGCACCTCTGTCATTGTCAGGTAACAGGCTGTATATTATTTTCAGATTTTCGTTCATTTTTAAATTTTAAAACCGTTATTAAAACCTTTGTTAAAAGCACCTATAGATAGAATATTAGATATATCACCATTATATATGTACAGTGGTGTATTTGCAGAGAAACCAATAGTGGTTAATGAATCATCATCATATTTTCTTCCGCTGTTAGACTCGCTTTCTTTCATATAAGAGGCATTCTGTTTGTTTCCTAAGACCCAAATTCTACCATTAGAATCGGGAATAAAGAATACGAGTCCTGTATTTGCAACTTTGGATATAAACCCCAGATTTTTAGCTGTCATCCCTAAAATAGAAAATGAGAGTTCACTTACCTGTTTCAAAGCCCGCATAGTACCTGTTGATTTTTCAGATAATGAATTTTGGTCAAGGTATACATCTATAAATTTGAGCTTTTTTCCAGTGATAATAGTTATACTATCTCGGTCGATTAATCGACTGTCTTCGTATTCATCAGAAGAGGGGAGTATAAATATGCTAAACCAAGTGATGGGGGCATACCATATTCTTGTGGCAATACCCCCAAAGTTTTCTTCACTCGGACAAACAAGTAAATCTTCAATGGCTACATCTCTAATCACTATACAAAAATAGCCACCTGTAGGGGTGGCATAAAGGACAATTAAAGGTAAAGACCAGACTTTTTTTCTATGATTTTCGCCTTTATTTGTGGTTTAGAATTGTTATAACAAGGCAATTGGTTAGGATTTTCATCTATATACTCCCATATGCGTTTTAGATAATAACTTGCCTCATTATTATAATAGTCTGAACGGGATTTTAATAGAGGTTCGCTGAGTACAACTGACTTTTGCCAGGGGAGTTCTTCATACTGAAAAACTAATCCTGTTGTAATGTGGAGTAATTGCCCAGAATTCATAGCATTATACAAGGCGTTGAGTTTTAAATAAGAGATCAACAATCCTTTTAGGTAGGTGTTGCTAAGAAAAATATCCGCTGTACAATCTGGGAAATGACTTAGAAAATCTTCCCAAGACCGTTGCATATATTCTGAGAGTATCATATATACATCTGCAGAGTTGTTTATATTAATAATATTCTGCATTTCCCAGAGAGAAACCAATGGGAATGCTCGCTGGAAGAATGGGGCTTCAGATTTCAGGTGGTCAATTTGAGATATTTTCTTTAAAGCTGTAGCGAGATATTCATCTGCTTTTTTCAGCCAGGACAATCCTAAATCTCGTACATCCCACCAAGGTGCTGTTTTGGCTTTACCTTCATCAAATTGATTAATTCCATAACTACTAATATGAACTTTAATTTTGGGGATATCCAAAACAAATGAATAGAGAATCCCAGCCTTTATGACATTATCATAGATGTTTTCATCCTCAGTTTTCAATTTTAGTAAAACTTGTTCTGATATATGGGGGTAAATTTTTGCTCTAAAACCATAATCCAGATCAATAAGGTCTGTATCAAAAGTTCTTTGAATTTTAGTAAGATTATGTATTTCCTGCTTTGTGATGTTTAACTGCATATTTTTAGTACTAATTGTGAATTTTTTTTTTGTGTCATTTATCGTTAATTGATGACTTTTTGCTGACCATTCGGATTTTTATCAAGTGTTGTGAGATTGATATTTGGCAGTTTAGCTACATAGTCAGGATTCCAGCCATTCCACTTCTGAATAATTCGGAAGACAAGAAGTGTGCGTATATGTTTTCTTGGTAGCCTTGCACAGAGGATAGTCCAGGCTTCTCGCTTATCGGAACCTGAACCACTTAGGTTCTTTCCACCAGGGACACCAGCACCCAGCAGGGCAGGGTCAACCCCCATAGAGAAGAGAATCTCTGAGTTTCCTGCACTGGCATCTGGTAAGAATTCTCCAGACGCCAATGTCTGTTTTATTTCGTCTATCTGTATCCCTTTGATGAGTTCTCCAGAATTCTTATCTCGGAAAAATGGAGAAATCAGAGACTTTCCACCAGCCTCATTTCCAGACATATTTTTATCAATGCTTTCAATTAGATATTCTCGATACTGCTCTTTAACTTCATTACTGAATTTATTCCACTCATCTACGCCATACCTATGCACGAAATAGTCATCGGCTATATGAATTAAATACTTGAAATTAAATTGTTTCTCATACATATTCTTTTTGAAGTAAGGTATGGAAAGTACGACATCTATCCACCCAGATTTAAAAGAAGAGTGCCAATTTACCGATGGATATATTTTCTCTATTGTTAATGTATTTACAATAGGAACTATAAATTTTCGTATTCCTCTCTTTTTACATTCTTCTTGTATTTCTTCTACAGAAAGATATTGAGAGAAACACGGCTCTTTGATATTATTTTTCCTGTCAAACTGGCTTTCCCCCCAGGCAGTATTAATAATGACATTTTGTATAATTCCATTTTTAGGCTTTTCAAATCGGCAGTAAGAAGCCTGATGCCTTGTTACGGAGATTATATCATTACCATTAGGAGAGAGCAAAAATTCAGGAAAAGCCACCCCGAAAGTTTCAAAATCGGAAATGATATCAGAAAAGATAATATCAAACTGAGTTCTATCAAAGAAATCATAAATTTCAGGTACAGAACTGGGGATTTTTTCCTTGAAAGTGGCATCGCCCTCGGTCTCTACCATTTCAAAAATTTTAATTCCAGTGCCGAAATGGGCAGATGTAAGTACATCAAGCCCCCCTACAGCGGCTCCTACTTTTTGAATTTTCTGCATTAGCGTTTTGGGATACTGGTTATCATCTCCCCACTTGCACCATTCTTCATTTTCTTCGGTAAGCTCCATTTTGGGAGTAGAATGCTGGGGTACAACTTTACTTGCAGAGCTAAAATTAATTATGGCATCTGCTGTTTCTATTACATAAATTCCCTTGTCTATTTTTTTCATAGGATATATTTAATACACAACCTTTTTACCATTAAACTCTATAATAAAAAGGATATTGATTTTTTTTATTCCGTCTTCGGTTTTTATGTTTCGTGTTCGGTTTTCGTAGTGGTTAGGATTTTTAAAAGGTGTGTCCATCGCTAGGCGTTTTACTCCTTTTTCTTTTGGAGGTTGCATTAGCTGAGCATTTCTATAAAATTTTACAGCACCACCCTTTTTATTTTGCAGATTAAAGGAGCGCACTTTTATATCAAAAGGTACGGGGCTATTCCTTTTGTCCAGTTTTTTCATTTCTTTGAGAACATCACTCAAATACGCTATATTTTCCACTCTACAAAGATTAGAATACCAATTTTTTACAGAAAGGACACACTAAAAAAACAGGAAAAAGCCTGCTTTTTCTCATAGTTTAAAAATCAAGAATTTTATTACCAATTATTTAGCCTATGGGAAATTATTTTTTTTCTCAAAAAGCGACGATTAGCCCCACCGCTGCCTTAATTCATTCTACAATTGCAGTTTTGAAAATTTACCGAAATATGAAATACCGAAATGAAAAATCCTCACAAAGAATTGTAAGGATTGTAAGTTTGAAAATCTGAAAAACAGATGCTAAGGGAGATTGGTAATCAGGAATGAGCCTGAGTATTGGTAATCAATAATGTGATTGAACTGCCAGAAAAGGCAGTAATCAAAGGTATCAGAAAAGTGTGTGGCATGTTCTTGTGGAATCTTAGTGCTTCTCTCAGAGGATTTATCTTTTTTAAAAGCATCATCAGTTGTAAGTGGTGCATTTTCCATTGATATAATCAGGTTTGGGCATTGGTTTTCATTTATTCTGATTACAGGTAGTTTGTGATTCTGCTCAGATAGAATTTCATTAATAAGTCTGTATTTATCAATATGAGACGGGTTATTGGTATTTGGGGTTTTGTTAATGACAACCCAGCCAGCTGCACGGAGCATATTCTCTACATCTTCGGCAAGTGTGGTTTTGGAATTAGCTTCTTGCTTATATCCCGATCTGTCGTGATAGAGATGTACTACATTGCAGGTTTTCTGGTGTGGCTTATAGTAATCAATGAACTGTTCAACCATATCGGAGAGCTTCTGTGGGTTCTTAGCATAGAACTCTTTAATGAAATTAACAGTATTGATAGATTCCATAAATTGGGAAACAGTTCCGCAGTTTATTTTCCCTCCAAAGTCCAGGCTAAATTTCAAAGGGACATTCCGCACCAAATCTTTGTCATATCGGCAGGATGGTTTATAATCCTCAGATATACCACCCAAGGCATCTACATCATATTTATAGTTATAATAATGCTTTTTATTGAGCTGGGCATAAAACCCATCTGCTATTTTTCGAGGGCGTATATTCATAATCTCAGCATCGAAAAGCACCTGGGATAGTGCTTCTCGTCTCATATCCTCAATCCAACCTTCTTTAAGGTTATGTTTGTTTATGAGGGAGGATGCTTTGATGAAAGCATACTTCTTTGGATTTTCCTTTGCTAATTTTTCTCGTTTGGTAAACCAGTCTCCTTTACTTGTCATTGCTACGGATGACACGAAAATTTGTGCGTGTAGCATTGATTTTTTAGAGAATATCTCTTTTTTAGCCCTATTAGTTGTCAGTACATTATTAAATAGTCTGTCATAGGTTAGTAGAGCAGCTTCATCTCCTACTACCCAATAGGAGTTAAGTCCTCGCCCAGAGTTTGGATTATCAAGGGAAACCATTACAGCGATAGTCCCATTTCGGAAATGGATAACATTACTCCAGCTATCAGGAGACTGGAAGGGCAATTCAAAACCTAATGAAGCCCCCGACTTTCCAACTACATAATCAATTCCCTCAAATAGACCGAACATCTCGAGTCCTTCTTTGGTAGATGGTAGAGTACGGGATTTTATCTGAACAAAGGTCTCCCCAACAATCACTCCTGTGGATCGGGGCATTTGCCGCACAGCTTCTTTTATAAACCATCCAAGCACGGTAGATTTACCTGTACCCCTTGCTGCTTCAATAGTGATGTTAGGAATTTTATATCGCTGGTTGGCAAGTACGGCAGCCATCTGCATTAGATTTAGAGTAACCAGCTTTTTAGGTTTAAGTAAATTACTGATATCTTCTCTAATCTTCTTGCTCATCGCTATTGGTATCGTTTATTTCTTTGTAATCAATATCTTCTGCATCAATGTTATTGAAATCCACTACACCATCTTTAAAAATGGCATCCATCTTCTTATATGCAGAACGAGGCATTTGAATATGGTATTCGTGAGCCTGTATTTTGTTGGGGTCAATTTGATTTTCATCGGCACTAAAATCAAATAATCCTCTGTATTCTTTTAGTGCTTTTAGAGCAAGTTCCCCATCGCCTTTTTTCTTTGCTATCTGGTATTCATTCCAGAATGCTTCTTTCAGGATTTGTTTTTCTGCTGCCAGATTTACGGCATCCAAATCACCATATATCTGCATAGCCCAGTTATAGTCTCTGTATGCAGTAGCTTGAGATATGCCGAAGTCTTTCCTCAAGATTTGAATGACTTGATGAGTGGAGTATTTATTGTTCAACCGTAAGCCCCATGCTTTGGCAAGCCTTTCTTTTCTTACCAACTCTTTATCGGTAAGTACTACGGCATTATCATCAAGATAGCTTGCCTTGATGCGTTGAAAACTACTGTCTTTACTAAACTTGACAATCTCCATAACGCAAAGATGAATAACGAGATAAATCCCTCAAAGGACAAAAAGCCCCGCGTGGTGCGGGGCAGGGGGCATTTAGAGCGCTATTCCTCTAATTTTTTATTAAATAGTTCTATTTCTGAAGCTGTAAGCTGTTTACCATTTTTCCAAACTTCATAATTCAGTGAGTTTTCTTTCATATAGGCAACCCATCGTCTTACAATAACATCTGAAAATCGAGGGTCGAGTTCAAAGCCTCGGCACTGCCTCCAATTCATTTCAGATGCTATTAGAGTAGAGCCAGAACCAAGAAACCCATCAGCAACAATATCCATTTGCTTACTTGAGTTTTTGATTAAATAACCAATTAGGTCAATTGGTTTCATTGTTGGATGCTCGGCATTCCTTTGAGGTTTGTCAAATTCCAATACGGAGGATTGTTTTCTATCAGAATACCACGGATGAGCACCTTTACTATTCCAGCCATATATGATAGATTCGTGTTCTTTTACTTCTTGATGGTTGGCTTCATTTGGGTTTGTATTTTCACAATAGAGTACTGGCTCGTGCTGCATATGGTAATCCATTCTTCCCAATACAAAGGTATTTTTTATCCAAACCAGGGTAGAAGAAATTTTATATCCAGCTTTCAGCATTGCAGATCGAAAATTAATAGATTCTGAGTCTGAATAAAAGATATAGGCAGGAGCTCCAGGGTTAGCAAAGACAAATGTATTCACGAAATAGTCATATAGAAAATTGAAGAATTTGTCATCAGTCATTTTATCATTTTTGATTTTCAATTTCTCTTTAGTACCACCCTCGTAGTTTACATTGTAAGGAGGGTCAGTGACGAGTAGATCCATTTTTTCATTGCCAAAAACTTTATTAAAAGATTCGGGGGATGTAGAATCACCACAAAGGAATCGGTGTTTTATTCCTTTGTCGACCGACACTAATTCAAACAGGTCCCCCTCTAAACTGGTAGGAGAAGATGAAAGTGAAGCATCAAAGACTCCTTCTCCCTCTGGAGGTGTAGAGGCGTTTTGCTTAAGAAATTCTTCAAAATCTCCTAAATCCATACCAATACCTTCCAAATCAATATCTTGAAAAAAATCTTCTATCTTCTCCCAGTCAAACTCTCCATTGCTAATATTGGATCGGAGCATATACTCCTTAAACTCCTCTTGGGTTAGTTTTCTATTAGGTATTCTTACATCAATAGTTTCATTACCGCGCCCCAGGATGAAGAGAGCGGCTATTCTTTGATGCCCTGCAATAACGGTATTGTCCAAATCAATTACAGGAATCTCTACCAGATTGAATTTCTCAAGGCTTTCTTTGAGAATTTTCATTTCTTGGTCGGTAATACTTCTTGGATTGAAATCACAAGGTACTAAGTCTTTTATATTCTTTTGTGTCGTGCTCCATTCAAGTGGTGCTAATAAATTACTGTTCATATTTTTTGATTATTGATTCTACTTCTATTAGTTCATTTTCTTTTTCAGCCAATTGTTCTCGCTTAAGATTTAGGCTATGTAATTTTTTTGTATAATTTTCTGAATATTCATTTGGAAGTTCGGCTTCCATTTTACTTATAGTTTGTCGTCGTCTGGTAATGAGTGCCCTTAGATTATTTTGATATTTTAGTAACTCTACCTCACTCATTTTGCTAAAATCCTTTTGTACATCGGTAGGCATAATTCGTTTATACACTTGGTAGTGTTTAAGTTTCTTCTGGCAATCATCAAAAACTTTAAAGCATCTGTAAATTTTTATCTGTAGATCAAATGCTTTTTCTTCCAATTTTGGATTGTTATCTATCGCATTGAGCTTTACTTTTAGAGAGCAGGCTTCTAACCACATTTCCCAGCGCTTTCGGTAAGTAGAGTGGAGTTGTACAGGATATTCAGAAATAAAATCATTGAATACCTTGTTTTTCCTTTGAACTTCATTTTCTTTTGGTGAATTTTCTACTGTAGTAGATACTGGCTGAATAGTAGATTCCTGCTGGCAAGAAGAGAGTTTTTTATACTCGTATTTTAAACGAGCATAGTTTGCTAAGGAGAATATTTTAAGAGATTGTGCTACTCTTGGACTTCCACCACTGGATTTAAATTTTTCGAGTAGTTCTTTATGTATTTTAGCATTCATATGTTTTACTAAAAAAGGGGCGATTGCCCCTTTTTCTACTTTTTATTTTTTGTTTCCTTTTTTTCTTCTGGTGGTATTTCATCAGAGTTAAGAGCCTGCAATAGTAAATCACTATCATCATCAAAGCCTTGTGCTTTTCTCAGTTCATAGATTTTGTTCAATCTGTTTTCTGGTAGAGCTTTAAGCTTTGGTAGGGCATCTTCTGTCAGACCGAGCCAAATACAACCACTCTCTATTTTTTCGAGGGCGTCATTGGGGATTTCAGTTACAGTATAGTCTCCTTTTGCAGAGACTATAACTGAACCTACTTTTACTCTTAGTTTGAAGCATTTTTTATCCATTATGGAGCAGGGGCTAATGAGATTTCACCATCATAGAGGAGGGTTTTGGTATTTGCAGCGATTTTGCAAGTGATACCAGAATTATCCTCTACAGTTTTACCAGATGTACCTTCTGCTGTGTCAATATAAGCACCAACATCTTTGTTACCAATAACGAATAGTGCTCCATTAGCATCTTTTATTGCATATACGCAAGGCACATTTTTATATGCGTCCATATATCCCAGACCTTTACCTTTCATACCAGGGATTGTGAAGTCTAATTCAGTTTTAAACTTCTTGTTTCCTTTGTTTCCGATAAGGGTTGGTTTTAGTTCGTTTTGTTCTACCTGAATGTCTATTTCAGCCCATTTTTTGCCTGTATTGAGAACAATACCTCCTGTTCCTACCTTTACTCGACTTTCAAGATCAGCACCAGGTGTTGGCATTGCAAAGGTTTTTATGAAATGACAAGGTACATAGTACAGCTTGGTAGTTAGCCCCGCCTGTAGTTCATCATTAGGGCAGTGCTCGATATTTTCGTGTGGTATTCCATCAAAACAACTCATAATTTCTATTTTTTTTTAGTTATAATTCTACTTTTTCTATTAGGCTTGAATTTCCTGCGACGAGATTGAGTAATATTTCTTCATCAGAAATAATTTCTTCTTGGGTTAGAACCATACCATCGATTCTGATGATTTTTGGAGCATCATCTGTGAACTTGAATTTTTGCCCATTAAACTCGAACTCTTTCCCAGAATCAATCTCCGTATCATTTTCTTGGGATTTTTTCTTTTCTTCAAAATGAGCTTCCTTCTGTCTAATCTCATCTTCTCTATCTGAGAGTTCAGTTATTTTAGCCTCGATTTTCAATTCTCTTTCCTGGAGCTCCTGTTCTTTTTCTATTAGAGCCTCTTCTTTTGCTGTTAGAGCGGCTTCTCTATCAGCAATAGTATTTTCTACATCTGTATTTTCAGTTGGTTGTTTCTTTTCTTTTGCCATAATGAATGGTTTTTATTGAGTTAAAAAAAAGCAAGTGAAGACAATATTTTCGCTTCACTTGCGAAATAAATCTTTATAATTTCTCTTGTGGGTAGAATAGCTTGTTTTGTTTAGCATCATTTAGACCTCTCTTCTTAGAACCATCAGTTGTATGCATAAATACTACCTGGTTGTAAGCATAGTCATATCCAAGGCTGAACTCACCATATACGCGCATTATTCTATCATGTACCTGTACATCAGATATAGTAGCAGGATTATCAACTTCATCTACCAATTTCAAGAGGTTTTTGTCAATAGTAGATACGATTGTCCCCTGTGTAAGGTTTGGAATTCCAACGATAACTCTCTTACCAAGTCTTGTCCTGGTAGCGTCTGTCTGGAACTGAGACTGCCCAAACTGATCTTCATATGCAATTCTGTAGTCTTCAGCATCAGAATCGTTCATAAATAGTACTTTTACCTTAGACTTCATCTGTGCAGGAATTGCCTTTTCATACTTCTGTACGGCATCTAAGATATTGGCTTGGGTGATTGCATCTCCTGGAATGCTGAATACAGGATTATCTGTATTAGCAGCCATCTTTTTATGAATTTCATTAAGCCCATCCATAGATGTTCCAAATGTTGGAGTGGCACTTCCTTTTTGGGTTGCATCATATTTCCCAGTTATGGAAAGAAGACTTACATCATCAATGATTTTATCTTTCAGCATTGATACCGCAAGCTGAGAAATGGATTTCTGGTCTACTTTTTTTGCTTCATCATAAGTTTCTTCGAGCCAGCTTCCTAATATTTCTGCTGGATCGAGTTCAAAATCTACTTTTTGGTGGAAGTTGGTAAGTACTTTTGCGATGAAGGTAATATTTCCGTACGGTGTAAATTTCTTGGAATCGAAAATTTGCACCACATTACTCATTAAAGATTGTACGGAAGGGTAGTGCCCTTTTACTTTTGTTACAGTTCGAGCAAATCGGTTGATTAGAATTTCTTTAGAGAGAACAGCTCCTTGTAATACATGAGGATTAGTTCCTATGTAACGAACTAATTCGTTTTTAATTTGGTCAATGTTTAATGTACTCATTATCTATATTTTTCAATTAACTTATTGTGGGCATCATTTGGATTGATGTATCCATCAATCAATTCTGTCTCTTCCTCTTTTCCACTGTTTTCTGGGAAGTTGTGTCGATCTTTACTATCTCCAAATTCTTTGCATTTCTCCCCGAGCAAGGCAATGCTTTCAATTACGGAACCCTTTGGTTCTAAGCCTGCATGTTGCAGAGCTTGCTCTACAGCAGAATTCAGATTACTTACATTTTCTACTGCTTCTTCTTTTTCTTTTTCAGTAGTAGATAGTTTAGCCTCAAGCTCGGTAGTGTTTCTTTCTTCCAGAGCATTCTCTATTTTTTCAAGTTGGTCTTCGTCCAACTTTGCAAAAGGCTTCTTACCGAATAAGTTTGAATGTAACTCAATGGTGCTCAAAGCCAACAATGCGGTCAGTTTTTGAAATTTCATATTTGTTCTATTAAAATTTATTTAATGCATCTTCTAATGAGCCGATCTCATCGACTAATCCTATTGCTTTTGCCTCTTGTGGCGTATAGGTTTTTCCTTTGAAGACTAATCCGTCGTCTTTTAATTTTTCTCCAAAATTTTCTTTCATTCTGGAAATAAAATTATTAGCAAGAACTTTTAGCCTTTCGGTATAAGCTACTTCATCACCACTCATAAGGTCTCGCCACTCTTTGTTTTTTTCGGTTGATTGTGGAGCATAGAGCTCGTAAATATGAGCCCCCCACTTTTCAAACATAGCAGAGAAGTCTTGGTAAGACAGCATTACTCCGATGGAGCCCAATAGATCGGCATGAGGTGAAGCCATATGATATTGGCACCCAGAAGCTATATCTTGTGCAGCAGAGCATTGGTAGCCTGCAGTATAAGAAATGGTAGGCTTGGAAAGCCCTTTGATAATAGAAGTGAGCTCCGCAGTTCCAGAGACCATACCACCACCAGAATCTATATTGAGAACAATACCTGAAACCCTTGGATTTTGGTCTAAGGATTTAAGTAGTTGTCCATAGAACTGCGTTCCTACACCATTCCAAGAAGTATATTTTACAATAGGTCCCCTGATATCTACTACCACTGGACTCTTTATACCAGAATTGCCAGATGACTGAGCATTTATATTCTCCATATAAACCTCTTCCATCATGTGGCGAGTAAAGTTTTGGGATTTCAATAAAGAATACTCCATTAACAAACTTGGGATTACGGAAAGCAGGTAATCCTTGTTTATTGCCAATGGAGTGTTTAATAAAGTATTAATGCCAAACATAGAAGCGGTAATATTTGGCAAACTTATACCGATGGTACAAGTTTATAAAGGACAGTATTTTGGAGCTATTATAACATTTCCATAGATATTCAAACCAATATAATCCTTTCCAGAATTATCATCTTTTCGTTTATCGATAACATCAACAGAAAGGGGGGTCATCTCGTTACCTATTATGAGTTTATAATTATTAGTTAGCAAAACAATAGAGAACCGCTGTTTGTTAAGCCTGCTTATTATATGTTCCCAGTGCAGGTAATTGCTATCATAGCAATTGAAATTGATATCTATATCATAATATGGATTTCCCTCATCTTTTTTTTGTTTGATGCTTCTTTCAAATTCCTCTGGGATAATATTATCTATCACAAATAAAGGTTCGCCTTGGGGAAACCGACCATTTAAAGCAGCTATATGGGACAGCTGCTCGGCTTTATAAATCTCTACTTTTCGAATCTCACTGAAGAAAGTATCAGGTATATTGCTTAAAATCACCATATTTTTATATTTAATTATGAAATTTTAATTTCTGTCTATTTTGGATTTTATGCCCTCTTTCTTACGATTGAAATCCCTCATTAGCATCTGGAAGTAAGATTTATTATCCTCAGAAATTCCATAGAACTCCAAAGTATTAAGGAATGTGGTTTTATAATCAATACCATAACACTCCTTATTAATTAAAGCCTGCTCATACAAATTATTTCGGAAGATGTTTTCAACCGATCTGCGAATCAGAGCTTCGTGTTCCTGTATTAAATAGATACCATTTTTCTGAGCATAGGAAAGACTAATATGTATCAGATATTTTTCGGAGTATTTTTCTTTATCCAGTTTATAGGGATATTGCCCAGTACTTTTCTTTTCCAGTAGAGAGCTGATGAGAATCCCCAGGAAATCTTCTCGGCTAAGATGATACTCTTCTCCGAATTTAGAAATGAGGAACTTTTTCAAATGCTGTGGAAGCCCTAAATGAATGGTAAGCAACATAATAAATTATTTTACTGGCAATATTATATTTTTCAAACCATAAAACAAAATACCTTGACCATTTTACATTGTCCTCAAAATTCTACTATACACTTTCTGAAAAGTTAAAAAACTTGTAATTTTTTCTGTAAGAATGTAAGGCTTTTATAATTCGATGGTTTGCAGGCATATATGAATCATTAAAAATTGTAATGATGCCTACATTGGCTCAGAGGTATTTTGTAAGGTTATTTTTCATTACATTTTTTTTGTAAGAACTGTAATAGTATTACAAAATAAAAAAAGATACTGTAATGCCTTACAATCCGAGCCTTACGGGTATTCCTTACAATCTTACAAAAATTATAAAATTTATATGAGGGTTGCAGGGAGAGGAGGTTTGCTGTTTTTATGCGTAGCATAATTTGGGATTTTTGTATGAATGCAATAGGTGGTCCTCTGCATATAAAAAACTCCGCACCAAGAATATTTCTCGGTGCGGAGATGAATATTTAATAAGATACAGGCTTAGTCTTCTACCTTCATTCTGCAGAGCCATCTTTTTTCTTCTACATCTGCAAAGCCTTTGTATAGGGTTCCAGTTAATGGACTTTCTCCATAATCTATAAGAGGCATAAGCCTTGATATTATTTCATGGAAATCATCCAGAGAAACAAGCCACTTCGATTGTAGCTTATATTCAATATACTCTTCTTCGTCTAATTCATCATCTAATTCATCATCTGTGATACCTAAGATGTATTTTGCTAAATCCAATACTTCCACCTGACTAATGTTTGCTGTCTTTGTTGTCATTTTATTAAGGTTTTAAGTTATAAAGTTCTCTTATTCTATCACCAAAGATTTCTAAGGCTTCTTGCGCTATTCCAAAGGATTTGAAAGAAATTTGGTTTATGAAAACATTGTGTGTGGAGTAACTTGAAGGAGATAAATAACCATTATATATTTCAATACCATATTTATCATGAGGGTTACTTGTCCAATCGGGCTTCCAATCACCATTTTTAACCTCCGCAAATCTTAACATTTCTAAATGTAGCTTCAAAACTTCTATGGCGTGGATAGCTTTATCCTTATCTTTGAAAAACTCTACTCCTTTAAGAGCAGGAGTACAACTAACCAAAGGATTTTTGTTAAGTAAAGCATTTATTAAATACTCACCCTCTTGCAATTCATCTTTCCAGTCTTTTTTGGGGATTCCATAATCCAAAATTTCTTGGGCTGGGACTTCTTTATATGAACTTTTTTCAAAATCATAACAACTGTCACTCCAATAAGCTTTTTTATTTTTATTTATATGAATAAAGAATAAAAATCGATTTTCTGTTGGGAAAGAATTGTCGTCATATCCCCAAACATAACCCATATCGATAAGTTTCTTGTGTAACTCCCGAGCTTTTCCATTCGTGTAAATTTTTGTTTCTCTTAAATCCATAATGTTTTAAAATTTTAAGTTTATTTTTCTTGCTATTTCTTCTACTACTTTTACTGTTACGGCGTTTCCTATAAGTTTATACCGTTGTGTTCTCGATATTTCTCTAATCTCACCATCATAGTTTCCAAATTTCGTCCAGTCATCAGGAAAGCCTTGCAACCTTTCACACTCTATTTCTGTGAACATTCGTATTTTAGAGTCTGATTTTATAACAGGACAACCGCTCGCGTCCGTTCTTTCTCTTGCGGGTATTGTAGGACAAATAACCTCTTTTAATTTTCTGAAACCATTACCATCTTTAAAAGTCCTCCAAGTTCCTACCTCTATAAAAGTACCCGTCAAATTCCCTCCTTGTCCTTTTGCGGTGAGGGTACTTGCACAACTATTTTCGTGTAGTTTCTTTTGAGCCTCTCTGGATTGGTTACATATTTCGTTGCCCTCTCCGATAGGAAATACTCTTGGGGAACTTCTTCCATCAAGATGTCCAATAAGGTAAATTCGCTCTCTATTTTGGGGTAGAACCCACTTTGTATTAAGCAATTGCCATTCAAGTCTATAACCCCCAATGTGGGTAAGCGCTTGGATAATTGCCCAATAGTCTGCGCCAGCATTTGAGGAGAATGTTCCTTTAACATTTTCCCAGATAAATAGACTTGGTCGGAGCTCAGTAACCAATCTAATTGCGTGTGAGATAAGGCTACTTTTTTCCCCTTTAAGTCCTTTTCTGTTTCCTGCCAAACTGAAATCTTGGCAAGGCGATCCGAAAGTGATAATATCAACTCCTGTAATGTCTCTTCTGGAAAGAGATTCAACTGACCCGATGTATTTTGCATTTGGAAAATTGTATTTATAATTCGCTATTGCGTGTTTATCAATTTCAGAGAAATAATGCTCTGAAAATTTATATCCTGCGTTTCGGAAACCTTTTGCAAAGCCTCCAATTCCGCTAAACAGCTCTAATATTTTCATAATTTTTCAAATTCTGCTATATAAACCTGTTTAAGGAGGTTTGCGAGTTCGATATGCTCGTGTATAAATTTTTCTAATACAGCTTTAGGAAGTTTCTTCTTTAGCTGTATATATCTGAAATGTCTATTCTCGCTTCTTTTGATAATGACATCAAGCTCTTCGATTTTAGATTTCAGATAGTCTGCGGTTATAAATTGTGCTTCTGTCATTATTTTGGGGTTTTAATTGTTTTTTCTTTCACTTCTTCTTCATTTATAAAGACATAATTACCTTTAATAGGGATAAGTACTTCTACTTTATCTTTCATTTTTTCTTTCCATCGCTCCAGATTATTCCTATCATTTGGAGCATCTGTATAAACTCTGTATAGTATGTCATCTTTCAGCTTATCGCCTTCGTAGATAAATCCTACTTTATACTTAGAGCGGTACAGGATTATTACTACTTCACCAGTTCTTTTGCTTTTTATCCCTATTAGGTCCATATTGATAAGGCAGCAATGGAAAGATAGAAATCCAAATTGCTCTCTTAGCTCATCTCGAGATGGAGGTAAAAGATCTTGTGTTGTTTCCATAACTAATAAAAATCATTATCATCATCAATTTTTTCAACATCCTCGGAGTTCCGCTGTATGTAAATCATTTCCTCAGATTTATTATTTGTAGAGTTCCAACCGATAATTCTCTTTCCTTTTTTATCGGTGCAGAGCTCTAATGGGTTTAAAGTATAGCCATTGTACTCGCAGTACATTTCCACTTTCTTTTTGAAAGCAGTGGAAGATGTATTTTTCACCGATGGATTGTAGTTAAGGAAAGAGTTAAGCGCATCCTCTTTTCTAATTTTAATGTTGAGCATATGCTCTGCAAAGTAGCTGTCTGCCCATTCGATAAATATAACACCCATTTCAGTTATGAGGTTACGCTTACGAATGTTCCCTTGCGGAGCTCCGATTTTATCTTTCTGAGAGAGGTAGAATTGCAGGCATTGCATTGAGAAGTTAATAAAAAGACACCACTGCTCATTATCCCATTCGGTAAATAACCGCTTACCGAAATCATCTACTGGGGTTCTCTCATTATACCCGTCTATCTCCCCGTGGTACCAATTTGAGAATGATACGAACAATATCCTACCTAAGGTAGAGGAGTCCAGCCCATAGGGTGCATAGTTGGTAGAAATGCAGAACTTGGGAGAGTCGTGGTAAGGGATAAGATATGGAGTTGCATTCTTGGGGTTTACATTCAGATCTCCCGTAATGTCGGTAAATAGCGTTTGGAAGTTAAACCGCTTATCGGCATCATCAAAGATTACATAATCGGTTTGCTCGGTAATTCCATCATAAAGGAAGTCGCTTTCCAGTAGTCCTTTTTTTCTTGCTCCCAAATATTTTGAGTTCATAAATAATCGGATAGCATGGCTGGAAAATATCGTCTTACCAGTTCTCCCGTGCGACTCACTATCATCTACTACCTCATTATCCATTATATAAAGACACCACGCCTTGGAGGGATCTTTATACCTGTGCAGCATATAGCCAAAAGCATAAATTTTATTCACCAGGTGCATTTCCTGCTCATATATCTGGTCTTCGGTTAGCTTTTCTGAGTTGATGATGAACTTGTTTGCCTCTAAATAGTCATCTATATTAGATGGGTTGATGTCATTAAGCTCTTCTTTCCAATGAACTCTACTGCCTGAGATAAGATAGTTAAGAAACTCGCAGTCTTTCCTTAATATTTCTAAGTGAAAGTTATTATTGCCGTCTCTTTTTATTTTAAAGAAAGGCTCTAATACGGTTAGTTTGGAAGTGTCGAGTGATATTTTTTGCTGTCTTTCAATGATATTATTTAGAATATCATTTTCCATTACATAACGGCTGTAGCCTTTGGTAATGGTTCTAATTTCTTTAGTGTTTACTTCCCAGATAAATTTATCAAAGAAAAAGAATTGACTGGTAGGCGTGAAGTCTGTAAAATCAAAATTCTTCTGCTCGATATTCAGGAGCTTTTTCTCTGAGATTTTCTCTGAGGCGATAAGCGTATTGAGAAGCTCATCGGGAAAGAATCTCAAGCCTTTTTCTTTTTGTTTCTCATCCAGGAAGTGGATAAAGAAATCTTTTATTTCCTGAGAGAGTACTTCTCGCACAATATGTTTATTTTGCTGTACGAAGTAGTATCCTTCCTTTCTCTTATCGTCTTTCACACGGTAAAAACCATTTATTTTAAGGAAATTAAAAGCGTTCTTATAGTTGATGTCATAAGACACTTCACCAGTAGGCTTGCCTTCCTTGTTCTTTTTTCGGTTTTCTATCCAGAATTTTGCAGGGCGTGCCAGCTCTAATAGCCTTTTTACTTTGAGCTTTAGTTCCTTCTGCTCCTTATCATCATATACTGTATTGATTTTAACGAAATCTGTAAAGTCCTTCAAAGGATTGCCTCGGAAATCTTTTCTCTTAGCAAGAGAATCTGGGAGCCAAGCTGTTTTTACATCTAAAAATTCCAATGCGAGCTTTTTGCCGGCATCAGCGCCTGTGGGGTCAATATCTGGAATATTTACGATGCTGTGGGTATATTTATACAGCATATTGATTTGATCTTCTGTAATATCAGCAGTCTCAGAATTGAACCAAACAACGATTTCCCCAGTAGAAGCGATATTGATACTATCTCTGTCCCCAGAACCAATTACGATTCGCTCTATTTTTTTTAGTTCGATTGGTACTCCATCTTCATCGGTATTTTCATCATTCACCATCTGTATTTGGTTGAATGCCTTTTTGACATTTTCAAGCCCAAAAATGTGCTGCTTGGGTTTTCTGCCAAGGTAAGAGAACCTGTATTTTTTATCTACGGATTTTGGCTTGTAAATTTTCAGCCAGGTTCTGGCATCCTCTGCTGCTTCTACATTTACTTTCCCATCATTAATGCTAATGTTGGGTTTCCCATTCTCGGTAATAATAAATGCAAAGATTGGGAAGAGTTCTGAGCTTTCTGCTGTATATACATCGCAGAGCTCAATCTGAGTGTTCTCTTCCTTTCTCACCCAGGAATAAGACTTGATGGAATACAGCCCATACTTTGCGCAGAGTTCTGGGGTTACCAAAGGTCCGAGAGTCTGAAGCTCATATTCGGTAAAATCTTTGGTTTCGTAGCAGAACCCCTCGCTATTGAGCTCACCTTGGAACTCGCTATATTTACACTTGGTAATATTTTTAGGAGCGGTTTCATTCGGCTGGATAATCCCCAACTCTTTGCCGAGCTCGAGTAATGCCTCGAAATAGGTATAACCCATTTCATTGGCGTATATATGGATTCCGTGCCTGCTTTTGCTGTAAAACCCAGCAGAATCTCCCCAGTCTTTTACGAAGAAAATACCGTCTTTCTTGGAGAGGTTTGCGGACTCGGTACCCTCGTGGCGTATTTTGAAATGTTTATTTGGTCTTGCCTGAGGCAGGAATCTCATTATAAGGTCTAAACCACCATTGGTGGCTGCGAATACCTGTTCTTGATTTATCGGGAAACTCATTTTAATTTTTTTATAGTTTTTCTCCTGGCTTTATTACATTGTTTTCTTCTTTTATTAGTCCCAGACTTTGGAATCTGTTCCTATACCAGGTAGTGTTTGGGTTTATTTTTTCTTGGATTTTTTTATTAAATTCTCTCTTACAGATGAATTTTCTCTGCGAGAATACCTCCTTGCAAAATTTCTTGTAGTTAGTAAAAGTAGCCATCCTTTTGCAGGAAGTATTTTGGGGCTGGGATTGTACGGCAGGCGTGGTTGTTGCTTGTTTTTTGTTACCGATTACCCAGGTGTATTTATTGATTTTAGTTAAGGTCATTTCTGAATATTAAGAGGAAGTTGTGTTTGGCAATAGGTGCAGTAATCTGTTTTTCTCAGATCTTCCCAAGCACCACATTTTGGGCATTGTCGCCATATTTCGTGGTTATTTCGTTTAATGAACTCTTCCACGGTGGGAGCTTTTCTTTTTCTCCTTGATTTATATTCTTCTACGAGTATTTTTCCTTGTTCTGTCATAATCTTTGATTTTGCAGAAGCCCTGCCTCTCCCTTTAGAGAGAGGCATAATTGAGCTTACTGCTATGAATAAATAAAACTAAAATGAGACTTAATTGGAGTGCTGGAACAGGCTGAGTCTTTGCCAGATTTGGTTTTCCAGCTCTGGGAGTGTGGGGGCTATTGCATAATGGTAATGCCCTTGTAGGGTTTTGCACTGGTAGTGGTACTTGCCTCTCTTGTAAGATAGGCGCACCCATTTGCAGTTTTCTGAAAATTCTAATAAAGAGAATTCCCCGTTTCGTGGGGTAGCGTTTAGCGCAGGATACTGTACTTCTCCTGCTCCAAAATTTCTTACTGATTGTCGCATTAGTAAAAAATTTAAATATTGTTAAAAAAAAGAAAGGCGTGGCTTTCCCTGATTTGCGACAATCACTAATGGCAGTGCCTTTAGAATTGGGATTTACCACGCCTAAGCGTTTATGTAAATTCTGGTAAAATCTAAGATTTACACTACCAAGTAATAATTGTCGCAGTGCAAAAGTAGTTATATTTTTGGATTGTGCAAGCATTGTTTTAGTTTTTTTTACTTTTCTTATTTGCTCCCGCCGAAGACTCGAACTTCGGAGTGTGCCACTCGGGAAAACTTACAATGAAAAAAATACTTATTAGAAAGGGAGGTCGTCATCATCGTTTTGGAAGTCATCTGCGGTGGCTTCTTGTACAGCAGCTTCGTTCTCTTTCAGATTGCCTATATAGAGGCTTTTAATCTTCTTACCATCCTCTGTATCGGTATGAAACTCATCTTTCAGAGGTACGGAGATGCTTCCGATGTTTTTGTATTGGTTGGGCTGGTCGTTTATATAGACATTTACATCTATATATCTGGTGCCTGTCTTTGCAGACTTAAAGGTTTTAAGCCTGCCGGCTTTCAAGTCTTTGATGAGCTTGTCGTAATCTATTGTTCCGTAATAAGATTTTGGCATTTTTTTTATTTTTTTTTGATTGTTATTCAAATAATTGCTTGAAATAAAAAGGCACTGCACCCCATCTGAGCCGAATAGAAAAATGTTGTTAGCTGATTAATTTTACAATAAACTATTCCTTTGTGCCTTTGAAAACATACAAACACTTACGGCATTTACCGATTATTTTTTACATATTTTATGTAATTCTGTATAGCCATTTTCTTCGTAGAAACGCATATACATAGGCGTTAAAAGACGATAACTATTTCTCTTAACTTGCCTTTCCACAGTTGCCTGTTTCTGACCAGTATATAAAGCCAATCGAAGACTGAAATCGTTATCCTCTAATATTCTTTTTCTTAATTTTTCTGGTAATACCAGTTTTTTTTTAACTTTGGTATTCATTTTGTCCGACAATTTGCGCATATTTTATACGACAAAATTACACATTTAAATGTAATTTCAAAGTATTATTACATTTTTTGTGTAAAAAAATGAATTAGATTATGGAAAAAACTATTCTCCAGAGGTTTAATGAAGCTGTGACAAGGCTTAAAAAAGAGAAGAAAATATTAAAAAAAGATATAGCGGTTACCTTGGGTTATAAACTAAGCGCATTTTCTAATATACTTCAAGGAAGCACAAAACTATCCTTAGAATTGATAATGAAGTTTTGTACAACCTATGATATTAATATAGATGAAATTATTCCAAAACAAGAGTACCCAATAGGAATAACGCATATCTACACTGTGGATAGCATTAAAGATAGAATGGAAAGTATAGAAAAACAATTGGAAGTAATAGATAAGACAAATAATATGATGAAGCAATTGTATTTATCAGGAATTGAACTAGCAGAATCGCAAGTTAATAATATGAGAAATTTGAAAGTATTAATCGGTGCATAGACATAATTTTGTCCATAATAAAAAGTGGTGACATCATAAGTACTTAATAATCAATTAATATTAGTGAGGTTAAAAGAGATGGAGTACTCCTTCCGCGTTCACTTTTAACAAAAGCTCACCTTGGTGAGCTTTTTTGTTTGGAGTATATTTTATTCTTAGGATAAAGCCAGCATCTCTACAGCTCTATTTTTTTCATTGCTTCTAATATCATTTTTATTTTATCCTTACAATCATTCAGAAAATTATAACTATTAATAATATCCCTTTCCCAAACATCAACAGTTAGGTTTGATATGTATTTATAGAATGGCCACCATTTATTTTCTTTACAAGAAGAAATACCCAAATCCGCTAATTGCTTATGAAGATTATTTCTTTTTTCAGGAGAAAGATTATAAATGTATGGATTACTGCTTAATCCATAGTAATAATAACCTTTTTCAAAAGTGAAGCCTATCCAGCATTTTTCTAGCCAAAGAGGATTTGTAAAATAAAATGTTACATAAGCCTCTTCGCTTTTCTTATAATGATATTCTAACCCATTTTGCTTTGCAAACTCTTCCATTTTGGGATTAAAATACTTATTTATGATAGTATCATAAGTTGCTAAATAGTTATTATAAATTGTTTTTGCAGCTTTCAGATTTTCTATTTCTGATAAGATTTCTGTTATTTCCTCTTTGTTTTTATTATTCATATCTTGATTTGTTAGTTCTTTTAGGTGATTTATGTATTGAATGATGGTTTCTCGTACAATGGGAAAGCGAGAAGCAATTGCAACGCATTTTTCAAGCCAATTTATTATGGTTTCTTTATATGAGATTGTTGAATAAAGAACTTCTCCTCCACTTTGTTCAGAGGCTTTACATCCCCCAAGAGTCAAGTATAATATCTGATATTTTCCTTTTTGATATTTACTTTCAGCGTATTCGTTATATCTTTTTAGTTGCTCCCATTGATCATCTGCGTATATTTTATTCTCGATAATAATAGCCTTTTGTCTTTGTTCGTCCTCTATAAGAATATCTATTCGTCCTTTTGGGGTTGAGTATTCTGTATATACTTTTGCATTTTCATAGCTGAAATCTTTTACTAAAAAATCATTCCCTAATATATCTATAAAACATTCAAGAAATTGTGATTTTAATCCATGCGTCCCATTAGGGTTTAAAAATTCTGCGATAATTGCTGAATGTGTATTTTCATAATGATTCACACCACAAATACGAAATATATTAAATCTCCCACCTACTGCCTCCAATATTTCTGCATTTTTCTTACTAATGATAGATACTTGATTTAGTAGATTCTGTATTTTATCCATTATTTCTTTTGTTTTTATATTTTATAATTAGTTAAATAAGTTTGTATTATTTTTTATTCTTTATATCTTTTCTACCATAACCTCTACAATCTAAATCAACTTTTAGTAACCCAGAAGAACCCACAATTGTAATTCCTAAAATAATATAAATAATATTCATATCTATATTCCCAATAAATATAGCCCAACAAACTGTACCTATAAGACTGATAAAACCTAATATTTCCATATAAG